>Ga0315906_10000588_pt1 | contig 58022 bp, 44 predicted proteins | sample LakEriMetagenome_4_FD_203526 | JGI IMG/M metagenome (GOLD analysis project Ga0315906, IMG submission 203526) | Freshwater fungal communities from buoy surface, Lake Erie, Ohio, United States - Buoy 2 MA122 | ecosystem: Environmental > Aquatic > Freshwater > Lake > Lake biofilm | place: USA... | reverse complement strand
TTGGACAAAGATCATGAAGCCTACGCCTTGTGGAAAGAAATTGTACCGGAAGACCGAATCATCATGGGATCCAAAAAGGACAATTTTTGGGAGATGGGCGATACCGGACCTTGTGGACCATGTTCTGAAATCCATGTGGACCTACGATCTGCGGAAGAAAGAGCTAAGGTGCCAGGAAGGGAACTGGTCAATAACGATCATCCTCAGGTCATCGAGATTTGGAATTTGGTGTTTATGCAGTTTAATCGACTTGCCGATGGGAGTTTGAAAGAGCTACCCGCCAAGCATGTAGATACGGGGATGGGTTTTGAGCGATTGGTTCGAGCAATTCAACATAAATCTTCCAATTACGATACCGACCTTTTCACACCATTTATTCAATTTTTAGAAAAAAAATCAGGAAAAGCTTACGGGAAGGACGAACCTACAGACATAGCTTTTCGAGTGATTGTGGATCATATCCGAGCCATTTCCTTTACCATAGCTGACGGTCAAATTCCCTCCAACAATAAGGCCGGGTATGTCATTCGAAGAATTCTCCGAAGAGCAGTAAGGTACGGATATACCTTTTTAGGTTTTCACCAACCCTTTTTGCATGAGCTTACTCCTCTGATTTCAGAAAATTTTAGAGATATTTTCCCAGAGGTGAAGGTTCAGCAAGATTTTATCTCCAAAGTGATTCAAGAGGAAGAGACTTCCTTTTTGCGTACCCTAGAGAATGGGCTTCGAAAATTTGATGCGATTAAAATCGAGTTGCAAGCAAGAGGAGAAAAAATGGTATCGGGAAAAATAGCTTTTGAACTTTACGATACCTACGGTTTCCCCTTGGACCTCACCTCCTTAATTGCTAGGGAACATGGATTTTCCGTGGATGAAATCGGTTTTTCACAAGAAATGGAGAAGCAAAAGACCCGATCCAGAGCAGCCTCTGAGCAAGAGACTGGAGATTGGATTTTACTTCAGGAAGATGCTGGAGTGGAATTCACGGGTTACGATACCTTAAGCGGATATGCTCAGATCATTAAATACCGCACCATTACAGATAAGAAAGGATCACGCTACCAACTCGTGCTTGACAAGACCCCTTTCTATGCTGAAAGTGGGGGACAGGTGGGAGATACGGGAACCTTGACCTCAACGGTTGAAAAAATTAGGGTAATTGATACCAAAAAGGAAAATGATCTTATTGTTCATTTTGTAGAAAAACTCCCCTCTCAGCCTGAATTGCCCTTCTTTGCTGAAGTGGATATAGAGAAGAGGCAGTTGACCAAAAGCAATCATACCGCCACTCACTTGCTCCAAGCGGCACTAAAATCTGTCTTGGGAGACCACATCCAACAAAGAGGCTCTTTGGTCAATGAGGAGTTGTTGCGATTTGATTTTTCTCACTTTGGAAAAATGTCCGAAGAAGAATTGGCTCAAGTGGAAGACATTGTCAATACTAAAATCAGAGAAAACATTCCTCTTTTAGAACAAAGAAATGTACCATTGGCTGATGCAAAAAAAATGGGAGCAACGGCCCTCTTTGGAGAAAAATATGGGGAGGTGGTGCGAGTGATTACCTTTGGTGCTGATTTTTCCATAGAGCTATGTGGGGGTACTCACGTCGAAGCTACGGGTCAAATTGGTTTGTTTAAGATCAGTTCAGAAGGATCCATTTCTTCTGGAGTTCGTAGAATCGAAGCCATTACCTCTGTTAGTGCTGAGCGCTACCTCAGGCAACAGGAAACTTTGCTCAAAGAAGTGCAAGAACTTCTCAAGCAACCCAAAGATGTAAAGAAAGCCATCGAAAGTTTGCTACAGGAGAGAAATGAGCTTAAGAAAGAACTAGAAAAGCTACACCTTGAAAAGGCAGCTGGATTAAAGCAAGAGCTTAAAAAACAATTTGTGTCCAAGGAGGGCAAGCAACTTTTGATAGCTTCGGTGGTACTTCCCTCAGCAGATTCATTGAAAAAGTTGATTTACGAATTGAAGCAAGAAGTAGATCAGGCCATCATTATTTTAGCGGCGGCTATAGATGAAAAGCCACAGGTAGCAGTTTGGGTAGATGAAAAATTACTTCCTGGATTCCAATGGAATGCGGGAACTCTCGTCAGAGAACTTGCCAAAGAAATTCAAGGAGGTGGAGGAGGGCAGCCCTTCTTTGCCACAGCCGGAGGCAAAGACCTTTCAGGTTTGCCACAGGTCTTGACAAGGGCTAAGGAATTGTTACTTCAGTAAAACCATTAGGGCCTATGCTGTCACAAGAACTTGTAGAAAAATACCAAGTTGTCATTGGGCTAGAAGTCCATGTACAGTTGGCTACAAGGAGTAAACTTTTTGCTCCGGATGCTACAAGTTATGGCAAAGAGGCAAATACCCAAGTCTCGGTCATCACTTTGGGTCATCCAGGCACCTTGCCCATGGTAAATAAGAAAGCCATTGAGTATGCGCTCCACATGTGTTTGGCTTGTTGCTGTGAAATAAGTAGAACTACCCATTTTGATCGAAAAAATTATTTTTATCCAGATCTTCCCAAGGGCTATCAAATAAGTCAGGATAAGGCCCCATTGGGAAAAGGAGGTAAAATTTTAGTGAGGTTATCCTCTGGTTTAGAAAGGGAGATTTTACTTCATAGAATTCATTTGGAAGAAGATGCGGGAAAGTCCATCCACCTGCCCAATGAGCCCGAAACCTTGGTGGATTTCAATCGAGCCGGTACGGCCTTGATTGAGCTCGTCACTGAGCCGGTGATCAGTTCAGCTGAAGAAGCTGTAGCCTGCCTTACGGAAATAAGGAAAATGGCCATGTTTCTCTCCATTTGCGATGGAAACATGGAAGAAGGATCTGTTCGTTGCGATGCCAATGTGTCTGTGAGGTTGAAAGAGAGCAAAACGTTGGGAAAGAAAGTGGAGGTGAAGAACATGAATTCCTTTAAAAACCTTTCCCGTGCTATAGAATTTGAATTTGAACGACAGGTCACTCTTTTGGAAGAAGGTAAGGAGGTCATTTCAGAAACCAGGACCTTTGATGAAGCAAGAGGTACCACTTCAGCCATGCGGACCAAAGAAAGCATGAACGATTATCGATACTTTCCAGAACCAGATATTAGTCCAATAGAAATTTCAGAAGAGTGGTTGAGGCAGGTAAAGAATCAGCTTCCTGCTTTGCCAAGAGATTACTATGCAAAGTTTGTACATCATTACGAACTTCCAGAATACGATGCAGGGGTACTGACGGAAACCAAGGAATTGGCCTATTATTTTGAAAAGATTTGTGAACTAAGTCCTCACTTCAAAGCTGCTTCCAATTGGATTATGGGCCCTATCAAGTCCTATTTAAATGAAAATGCCTGTGAGATAATGGATTTACCAATTTCTCCCTCAATCTTAACAGAACTTATTGCTTTGGTGGAAGAAGGTACGCTTTCTTTTTCTATTGCTTCGCAAAAAATATTCCCCGAACTTTTAAAATCTCCTGGATCTTCTCCTTTGGCTTTGGCTCAAAAATTGAACCTAATACAAGAAAAAGATGTAGAAGTCTTGCTTCCCATCATTCAGGAAGTATTGATGGAAAATAAACTCAAGGTAGTGGAATACAAATCTGGAAAAAAGGGCCTTTTGGGAATGTTTATGGGAGAAGTCATGAAGAAAAGCCAAGGAAAAGCAGATCCCAAGCTCGCTACTTTAAAATTGAAAGAATTATTGCAAAATTAAATCTATGAAAAATAGTATGATCGGAATTTTGACAGCAGCCACTTTGGCTTTTTTCTCCTGCGGAGAAAATAAATCTACATCGGAAGGGGTAGTTCAAATTAGTGGCAAGATTGAGAATACGCCTAAGAACGGATTCTTGATTTTATCTCAATACACAGAAGCCAGCCCCAAGGTGCTCGATACCCTAGAAATCAATGGATCGGGGGAGTTTAGCTACGAAGTAGAAGTTACCACGCCTACCTTTTACGAATTGAATCTCTACGGGCAACGCATCGTCAAACTTGCTCTACTCGATGAAGACGTATCCGTCACCTACGATATAAATCAGCCCAGCAGTCTTCAAATTGAAGGATCTAGCGATAGCAAGGAGATGTTAAAGTTGGAAAAATTGATGGACGATTACCAGGTTAAGATTAACCTCCTTAATGAACAGTATTACGAGGCGATGAGTAAAAATGATCCCGAAGCCATCAAAAAAATTCAACAAGACGCCATCATCCTAGAAACCCAACAAGCGGAGAATGTCAAAGCCATGATTAAAAGCATGGGTGATTCCTTTGCTGCCATGTCTGCGATTGGCTTATTAAACCCTCAAAACGATTTTCCTTTTTTGGATGAACTCATCACAAGACTGAATGTAAATTACCCAGGTACTCCCAGTATTCAGCAAATGAAGAGATTATTGGACGAAATGAGGGCATTGGCTGTAGGGCAAGTAGCTCCTGATTTTGAGCTTCCAGACCCAAGTGGAAAGCTAATTAAGTTGTCTGACCTTAGAGGCAAGTACGTATTGATTGATTTTTGGGCAGCTTGGTGCAAACCCTGTAGAATAGAAAACCCTAATGTCGTTCGCTTGTATAATCAATACAAGGATAAAGGATTTGAGGTTTTTGGAGTTTCTCTCGATAGGACCAAAGAAGATTGGGTCAAAGCTATTGCTGACGATAAACTAACCTGGACTCACGTCTCTGATCTAAAGTATTTTAATTCTGCGGCAGCAGAATTGTATCAGATTCAAGCCATACCTGCCACCTACATGATTGATCCCGATGGAAAAATCATAGCCAAGGATTTGAGAGGACCTAGCTTAGAAAGTAAGCTTGCAGAGCTTTTCGACTAATCTTTTGTTTTCTTGTTTTAAAAGCCCCGTAGGTACGGGGCTTTTTTGTAATGCGAGAGAAAAGCAAGAAGGAAAAAAATGCTGGATAGCCCTTCTTAAAAAAATAGTTTCACTTAAAAATTAAAATTTAAAAATTTTATCACCCGTTTTAAAATTAATTAAAATAATTAAAATAAAAAAAAATTTAAATTTATTTTTAAAATAAAAATTTGTACTATTTCAATATTTAAAAAATTAAACCTCAGATAAGATGGAAGAGATGAGTTTTTGAATTGAAAGGAATTATTCTGGTAAATAGCATCTTTCAACACCAAAAAGCCCTTATTTAACCTAGAAGGAAAGTAAACTTAAAAAGCATCTCTTTCTTTTTTCTTCACCCTAATTTTTTAAAAAACTTCTTCTGATAAAATTTTAACTTTGTGTACTTGATCACATCCTAATGCCCAAACTCCTTCGAATTTCCACTGAACCGATCACTTTTAAGATTACCCTGGCAGGGCAATTTAAATTCTTAAAGGCAAAAGGCTGGGAGGTAATCTTGGTAAGTGCTGATGGTAGGGAAGTTTTCCAAGTCTGTTCTTCCGAAGGGGTTTCTCATGTAGATATACCATTTTCCAAGGGAATGGATATTATTCATGATTTTTCTTGCTTTTTGAATTTGGTAAGTCTCTTAAAAAAAGAAAAACCAGATATTGTACATAGCCATGGGGCCAAGGCAGGTTTTTTGGCCATGCTTGCAGCGTCTTTTGCAGGTATTACTCGCCGTATCCATACGGTGTCAGACATGCCTTTCAGCTCCGGTAAGCTGGGGAAAGAAAATTCCTTGCGATTTACAGAGAAGTGGACCTTTGCCAAAGCTTCAGAGCTTTGGGTTATTTCTACGGGGATGTTAAACTACTTTTCTTCTAAGTCCTTGGTTTCGCATTCAAAACTGAAGATGGTAGGCAAGGGATCGTCTAACGGCATTGATTTATCTAAATTCAATCGAAACGCCCTGAAAGAAAATCATTTGGTAGCAGCGACCATGCGCATTTTGCCAGGGGAGAATGAATTTATCTTAATGGCTGTGGGCGGATTAAGTAAGCAGAAGGGTACTGAAGATTTGGTGGCTGCTTTTCTAAGTTCTAAGATTTTATCCGCTTCAAAACTGGTTCTGATTGGGCCATGGGATAAAAGTGAGGAAGGAGCCATTTCTACCGAAACGGCTCAACACATCCACGAACATGCCAAGATAGTCCATATTGATTGGACAGATCATGTAGAGCATCATTTGGCCCTGGCAGACGTGTTGGTGCAGCCTTCTGATCAAGAAGGGTTTTCTACCGTCCTTTTGGAGGCCGCTGCCATGCAGGTCCCCGTCATTTGTTCAGATGGTGTAGGGAATACCTCCTTGATAGTGCAAAAAAAGTCGGGCTTGATTTTTCCTGCCGGCAACGTTTCAGTATTGAAAGAGGCCATTGAGTTTGCCTTTGTCAAGCGCGATTTCATGGCTGCTTGCGCCGAGCAACTTGCTCAGGAAGTAGAAAAGCACTTTGATCGGAAATTCTTCCATGCTCAACTTTTAGAGAATTACGAAAGGGTCCTGCAACGGGGATAAATTTTTTAATCATGAGGAAAAAACTGGTTTCTTTTCTATCCTTTAGGCCATGAACTACCTTGTCACCGGGGCAGCGGGATTTATTGGTTACCATGTGGCCAAATTTCTGATACAACGAGGAGATCAGGTCATCGGCTTAGATGTCATTAACGAGTATTACGATCCCCAACTTAAACGAGCACGACTTGCTCAATTGGGTATAGCTGCAGGGGAAATTCGCCCCGGTACACTTATTACTTCCACTGAATACCCCGATTTCCGATTTGTTCAGGCCAATATCGTTGATAAAGAATTCATGCTAGGTCTTTTTGAAGCACAAGACTTTTCCGTTGTCATTCATTTGGCAGCACAGGCTGGAGTTCGCTATTCTTTAGAAAATCCTGATGTCTACTTGCAAAGCAATCTCATGGGCTTCCTTCAGCTTTTGGAATGCTGCAGACACTTTCCCGTGCGACATTTGGTTTATGCTTCTTCTAGTTCGGTATATGGAATGAATCAAAAAATGCCTTTTTCTACTTCAGATGAAGTCAATCACCCCATCTCCTTGTATGCGAGTACTAAGAAAGCAAACGAACTGATGGCTCATACCTACAGCCATCTCTTTGGTATTCCCACCACGGGTTTGAGGTTTTTTACCGTGTATGGGCCTTGGGGTAGACCAGATATGGCTTATTTCTTATTTGCAGATGCCATCACCAAAGGAGAGCCCATCGCGGTATACAACCACGGACAAATGAAGCGGGACTTTACTTACATTGACGATGTGGTTTTAGGCTTGGTAGCGGTAGCAGATCAGCCAGCCCAAGCCGATCCCAACTTTGACCCACAGCTTCCTGATCCCTCTCGCTCTTCTGCACCTTTTAGAATTTACAACCTGGGAAATTCCAAACCGGTGGCCCTGATGGATTTTATTGCTGCATTGGAAAAAGGGTTGGGAAAAAAAGCTAAACTAGAATATTTGCCTTTACAACCCGGAGACGTGTTGGAGACCCATGCGGATTTGAGTGATTTGGTTCGCGATGTGGGTTATCATCCTTCGGTTGAAGTAGAGCAGGGGGTGGCGAATTTTACTTCTTGGTACAAACACTTTTATCAAATCTAATATGTCAAAAACTATTTTAATCACTGGAGGTGCTGGATTTATTGGGTCCCATGTAGTTCGACTTTTTGTAGAAAAGTATCCTCATTACCACATGGTAAATCTCGATGCCTTGACCTATGCGGGCAATCTGGAAAATTTAAAAGAGGTAGAGGATGCACCCAATTATACTTTTGTAAAAGCAGATATTTTAGATGAGCACGCTTTAGAGCATGTATTTAACACCCACGGAATTACCGATGTCATTCATTTGGCTGCAGAATCCCATGTAGATCGCTCCATCTCGGATCCTCTGGCATTTGTGAAAACCAATGTGATGGGAACAGTAAATCTGCTCAATGCAGCTAAAAAAGCGTGGATGGGGGCATTGGATCAGCACCTGTTTTACCACGTTTCTACCGATGAGGTGTACGGTTCTTTGCATGAGGGAGGATTTTTTGTAGAAACTACTCCCTACGATCCCCAATCCCCTTATTCAGCATCAAAGGCAGCCTCGGATCATTTTGTGAGGGCTTATGCCAATACCTATAACATGAAAACGGTGGTTTCCAATTGCTCAAATAACTATGGCCCCAACCATTTTCCAGAGAAGTTGATTCCCCTTTGCATACACAATATCAAGTCCAATAAGCCCCTTCCTGTGTATGGAAAAGGTGAAAATGTAAGGGATTGGTTGTTTGTAAAAGATCATGCAAGAGCCATAGATGTGGTATTTCATCGAGGAAAACCTGGAGAAACGTATAATATTGGAGGATTCAACGAATGGAAAAATATTGACATTGTGCGGTTGCTTTGCAAAAAAATGGATGAAAAGCTGGGTAGGGAAAAAGGTACCTCAGAAAAGCTAATCACTTTTGTTCAAGATAGGGCAGGGCACGATTTGAGGTATGCGATCGATGCCAGCAAAATAAAAAAAGAGTTGGGATGGGAACCCAGCCTGCAATTTGAGGAGGGTATAGATCAAACCATTGATTGGTATTTAGAAAATGAGTCTTGGCTGGAGCAAGTTACTTCAGGAGCTTACCAAGAATACTACCAAAAACACTACGATAACAGGTAATAAAAAATGGCCCCCAAATGGGCCATTTTTTATTTATTTGAATCATCGAGTCGATCAGTATAGGGTTCTAAACCGGATGGTTCCTGGAATACTTTTCAAGGCTTCGATAGCATCTGCGGCATATACCTTGTCAATGTCCGTGATGACGTACCCAATTTTTTCATTTGTTTTCAGGTATTGCCCCACAATGTTGATGTTGTAGCTGGCCAATACCTGATTGATTTTAGCAAGAACTCCCGGCTCGTTTTGATGCAGATGGATGAGGCGATGTGCATCTTTCAAAAAAGGAAGTTGGATATTGGGAAAATTCACTGAATTGTAAGTATTCCCTGTGTTGATGTATTCCATGATTTTTCCAGGCACAAATCGGGCAATATTTTCCTGGGCTTCCAAGGTGCTACCTCCTATATGAGGTGTCAAAATGGTATTGGGTAATCCTCGCAATTCAGACTCAAAAGTTTCCTTGTTGTTTTTAGGTTCTTCTGGAAAAACATCCACTGCACATCCAGCCAAATGTCCAGAAAGGATGGCTTCTTTTAGCGCAGGGATTTCTACTACATGTCCTCTGCTGAGGTTAACTAGAATAGCTCCTTTTTTCATCAAGGCTATTTTTTCCTTATCCAGGAGGCAGGTATTGTCTTTTCTTCCGTCCACATGCAAGGTCACTACATCGCAGGTGGACAATAGGGCTTCCAGAGAAGGCAACTTAGTGGCATTTCCTAAGGCCAACTTTTCTATGACGTCGTAGTAAAAAACATTCATTCCCAGGTTTTCAGCCAAGACGGAAAGTTGTGCTCCAATATTACCATAGCCTATAATTCCCAGTTTTTTACCCCGTATTTCAAAAGATCCATGGGCAGACTTGTCCCAAACACCTTGGTGCATCCCTTGGGATTTGTCCTGTAATCTTCTTAGTAAAAAAATAATTTCGGCAATGGCCATTTCTACCACCGAACGGGTATTGGAGAAAGGCGCATTAAATACGGCAATACCTTTTCGCTGACATTCTTCTAGATCTATTTGGTTGGTTCCAATGCAGAAAGCGCCAATTGCCAATAGTCTATTGGCGTTTTCAAGCACTTTCTTGGTCACGGTAGTTTTTGAACGAATGCCCAGGATGGATACATTTTTGATTTTTTCGCAGAGCTCTTCTTCGCTCATGGCTCCTGTGGCCACTTCTACCTGATACCCTTCTTCTTTGAGCAACTCTACTGCGATGGGGTGTACATTTTCCAATAGCAAGACTTTTATTCTGCTTTTGGGGTAAGAAAATTTGGTATTTAGTTTATTGATATACAAGATTTCATCGAAGCTAGGTGCGATATGGTCTGCTTGGCTGGTTACTTTCGGGCGATGCACGTTTTCAGTAAATGCATAAAATTTATTGGCTAGCCCAGAAGCCTTGATTTCATAATCGGTGTAGCCATCTCCAATGACATAAATATCCCCTTCCAGTTTGATGTTTTTTATGGTTTCTGATTTCCCATTGTTTTTAGAAAGGGGATTATCCCGGTTAAAATCTATGATATTTCCTTGTTCATCGTAATGCAAGTCGTTGGCAAAGACATTTTCTTTTTTGATGCCATAATCGCTCACGATGGGGATGATAAAATCCTTGAATCCATTGGAAATGATAAATACATCCTCCGCATTCTCGCTTAGCCATTCCCTATTCCGCTCAAAAGACTTGGAAACTTTTTGCTTGAGTACGTGGATCAGTTCAGCAATCTGATTTTTGTTGGCTTGAAGTATTTTTAGCCTCAGCTCCAAACTTTCCCGAAATGTCAGGGAGCCATCCATGCCCTTGTCGGTAATGTTTTTGATTTCCTGAAGTTTGTCTTGCTGCTTTGGGTCTCCTGCAAGGCTGATTTCTCCCAAAATATCTAGGGCTTCTACTCGGGTAAAGGTACTGTCAAAGTCGATAATAAATTTTTTAGAAACGGACATGAGTATGGGAGCAAATCGTATGGGCTATAAAATTACAGCATTGTTAAAAAAACAGATGATTTATTAGTGAAAATAACATAAAAGTTTTTCTTTTTTTGATTTAGTCAAGCAGGAGAGGGGTTTTTATTTGAGATAAGCTAAGCCTCAAATAGGATTACAATTTTTCGAATCATAATCCTATGAGGAATATTTTTTTTCCTCCTTCAAGTTTTTCTTAGTTTTGAAAAAAATTAACCATGAGGCATTTCGTTATATTCCTTTCCCTAGCTCTAGTCAGTTTCGTTTCTTCTTGTCAACAAAAGGCAGTAGTGTCCACTGCTACGCATCGTGAAGTAGTGGGAGAAGCCGAGGTGGTTCCCGGCCATTATGGAGACTTGGTAGAAGCGACTTCAGCCATCAGTCCAGGAGAATTGGTAAGCAGACTTTCTAATTCCGGGACATACCAAGGGAAAATTATGGGGATTATCGATGAGGTTTGTACCAAAAAAGGGTGCTGGTTTGCCATGAAACTTCCGGATGGGAATTCCATGCGAGTAACTTTTAAAGATTATGGTTTTTTTATTCCTACCAATTCCCAAGGATTTCCCATCGTCTTGGAGGGAGTGGCTAAGGTGACAGAGACCGATGTGGAGACCCTTAGGCACTATGCTGAAGATCAAGGAAAAGCCAAGCAGGAGGTAGAGGCAATCATCGCTCCTAAAAAGGAAATCACTTTTGAAGCTACCGGAGTCCTTATTCAAGAAAAAAGGTAATGGCCCTGGCTATAGACAATTTGCGGGTAGGAAGAGTCTACAGGTTTGTCAATCAAGGGGAAGTAAGGATTATTGAGATCATGTCTCGCATTTCTGGGGATAATTTTTCTATCAAAGATCTTGACACCCTAGAATGGTATACCCTTGAAGAATTGCTTCGTTGGGGAATTGGAAAAGATTTTGATCTGGAGGAGCTTAAATAAAATTTTTATAGGTGATGAAGAACGTATTGAAGCTCATTTTTCTTTATGGTTTTGGCCTTTTTTTTATCCTGGCTGGAGCTAATCATTTCCTCTCGCCAGATTTTTATCTTCCCCTTATTCCACCTTACTTTCCTTTTCCTAACCAAATCAACTGGATCTCCGGAGTAGTAGAAGTAGCCTTGGGCATAGGATTATGGATAAAATCCTTTAGAAAATATGCTTCCTGGGGAATTGTTTTGTTGCTATTGGCTTTTATTCCCTCCCATGTTTATTTTATTCAGGTAGGCTCATGCATTGCTGGGGGACTTTGTGTACCGGTGGCACTGGGATGGATCCGCCTGCTATTGATTCACCCCATTCTTATTTTTTGGGCCTTTTGGTCTGGCAAACAGACCGGCTAACATCCCTTAAGGCGATGAGTGAGAGGGAATAGCAATAATTTTTTTCTTTTCAAAAGCAGTCTTTCGCTTGAAAATGAAAGGATTATTATCATTTTTGTTATTATTACTAACAAAAATGATTGAAAAGCAAACATTTTTTAATTCTTTAACGTTATTCACACAGAAACACCAATTAAATAAATGGAATCCATTTTAAGAAAACTCAAGGTAGATGTCAATTCCAACTTGTATTTGAAGGATCCTTACAGTTCGGAATTAGGGCTTTCGATAGTAAAAGAAGGGGCATTGTTGATCCATAATCTTGGAATGGAACAATTTACCTTTAAGAAATTGGCAGCAATCATCGGGAGTACCGAGCCCGCTATCTACCGTTATTTTGAAAATAAGCATAGATTGTTACTCTATCTCAATGCTTGGTATTGGGTTTGGCTGGAGCATAATCTTGTTTTTTCCACAGCCAATATGACCGATGCAAAGGACCGACTCGAAATCGCTCTTCACTTGCTCGTAGACGGTCCTATGTACCGTCAAAACGATTTTTTAGATCCTGAAATCTTGAGAACTATTGTAGTTCATGAATCAATAAAAGGTTACCTGACCAAGGAAGTGGATGAAGAACATGCGTCGGGAATCTTTTCGCAGGTGTACAAATTTGGGGACCGAATTTCTTCTATCGTCAAAGAAATTAATCCCGATTATCCTTTCCCTAAATTTTTAGTTTCCACCATCATGGAGTCTGCCTTATTGCAGTCCTTCAATGCTCAGCATTTGCCAGGTATGGTAGATGCGGAAGCTAGCCATGAGGTTCGGTATAATTTCTTTCATCAACTCGTGACAAAAGCCCTTGTATAATGCATCAGGAATCTATAAGCACTCCGATAAAAAGGTTCTTTTCTGTTTTAAAAGAAGAAAAGAATCAAGTCTATGCGATTTATTTTTATGCTGTTCTTAATGGTTTGATTACGCTGTCATTGCCCTTGGGTATCCAAGCGATCCTCAACTTTATTTTGGGGGGTAGAATCACTACATCTTGGATTATTTTGGTACTTATTGTGGCCATAGGGGTGATATTTGGTGGATTTTTGCAGATTTCACAGCTGCAAATCATGGAAAAATTCCAACAAAGGATTTTTTCTAAATCGGGGCTTTCCATAGCCTATCGATTGCCTCGTATCAAGACTGAGATTCTTCATGGCAAGTACGGCCCCGAAATCGTGAATAGGTTTTTTGATACGGTAAGCTTACAGAAAGGAATGGCAAAAATCCTCATCGATTTTTCATCGGCCTTGCTTCAAGTAGTTTTCGGTTTATTGCTACTTTCTTTCTATCACCCAAGCTTTATTATTTTTGGATTAGGACTTTTAGGGATTTTAGGATTAATTTTTTACTTCACTGCACCAAAGGGAATGAATACAGCCCTGCAGGAATCCAACTACAAGTATAAAACAGCATTTTGGTTAGAGGAGGTGGGCAGGACACTCAATTCCTTTAAACTCGTGGGTACGACCAATCTACCCATCTTACGAGCAGATAAGCTCCTTCAGAAATACATTGAATTTAGATCAAACCATTTCAACGTATTGATTTTTCAATACAAGGTGATGGTAGGATTTAAGGTGTTAATTGTAACCAGTTTGCTCGTAGCTGGAAGCTTATTGTTGATCAATGACCAAATTTCTATTGGGCAATTTGTTGCTGCAGAAGTCATCATTGTGCTGGTAGTAAATTCGGTTGAAAAACTTATCCTTTCCTTAGAAACGGTTTACGATACCTTAGTTTCTGTTGACAAATTAGGTCAAATTATGGACTTGGATTTGGAGCATCATGAACCAAGTGATAAGGTAATAGAGCCTCTTGCTGGAGGATTGAAATTTGGCATGGAAGAGGTTCATTTTCAGCCTGCAGATGCAAATCAACCCCTATTGAGAGGAGTTACCTTAACCATAGACCCTGGAAAAAAGGTAGTCGTTACGGGTAAGAGTGGAAGTGGAAAAAGTGCTATGATGGCCTTGTTTGCCGGTTTGTACGAACAGTACCAAGGCAAAGTCTTGATCAATGACCTTTCCCTAGAGCTGATCAACCTAGAAAAATTTAGAGGCATGGTCGGGGATTTCCTAGAGCTTCAACAAATTTTCAACGGTACCCTACACGAAAACATTTGTTTGGGTAGAGAATGCCCACCTGATCAGTTGAATGAAATCATTGACTTGGTAGGGCTTACCGAATACATCTATCAAATCCCTCTTGGACTTGATACCGTCCTCCAGCCGGAAGGAAAAGGATTGTCTAAAACCATTGCTCACCAAATCTTATTGGCAAGAGGCTTAGTTGGCGAACCCAAGGCTCTGATCATGGAGAATGTACTCAATTATGTAGACCCACTGGTCAAAGAAAAAATGATTCAATACATCCTTCATGGTCCTTGGACGCTCTTGATGATTTCTGATGAAGAACAGGTGCAAAAGCAGGCAGACGAAATTATTTTGATGGACTCTGGCAAAATAGCTTTTAAAGGAAAATTTGAAGATTATTTACGCTTTAAAAAGAAGTAAGCATGTTGAATATTTCAAAAAATAGGATTAAGGACTTACTTCCTTTTAGTGATGCTAAAAGTTTGGTCCTTTCTCATCCCCAGCAATTAGGATACAAGCGAGTAAAGATTCTGGCTTGGGTAATTGCGTTTTTCTTTCTCCTACTCTTTTTGCCTTGGACTCAAAATATTCGTTCAAAAGGCTATGTAACCGCTTTACGGCCCGATCAAAGGCCCCAAACCATTCACTCCATTATTCCCGGGCGAATAGAGCGTTGGTATGTGGCAGAAGGGGATTATGTTCAGGCAGGGGATACCATCTTGAGAATTTCGGAAGTAAAAGATGAGTATTTTGACTCCCTTTTGTTGCCACGAACCCAGCAACAGGTAGATGCGAAAGCGCTTTCTGCAGAATCCTACGGGGAAAAAGTTATAGCCTTGCAAAGTCAAATTTCAGCCTTGGAGAAAAACAATGTATTGAAGATTCAGCAAGCCAAAAATTACCTGGAAAATACCCGTTTTAAAGTTCAATCGGATAGTATCAGTTTCGTTCAGGCCAAAGTCAATTACGACATTGGGAAATACCAATTGGACCGTGCCGAGCAACTTTCAAAGGAAGGATTAATTTCAGTTACATCTTTGGAAGGGAGGAGACTGAAGTTTCAGGAGGTTCAAGCCAATTTGATTGCTGCAGAAAATAAATGGATGAGCAGTAAAAATGAATTTATTACTGCGAAAATTGATTTGAATGCTATAGACAATGAATACAAAGACAAGGTAGCTAAAGCCAAATCGGAGATGTTTACCGCCATGTCTTCTCAGTTTGACGCAGAAGCCACAGTGACAAAATTGGAAAACCAATATTCCAATTACCAGCAGCGTTCACAGTACCGCTACATTCTAGCTCCGCAAAATGGATTTATTGCGAAAGCCATACAGGTGGGGATAGGTGAAACCATTAAGGAAGGTGCTGAAATAGTCAACATTGTTCCTGCTAATGCTGCCTTGGCGGTAGAAATGTTTGTTCAACCGGTGGATTTACCTCTAATTAAAATAGGAAATAAGGTAAGATTTATTTTTGACGGCTGGCCAGCCATTGTGTTTTCAGGATGGCCTCAAATTTCCAATGGAACCTTCGGAGGTGTAGTCATTGCTATCGATCAATTTGCAGGCCCTACCAATCAATACCGGGTGTTGGTAGCAGAAGACCCAGAAGAAGAAGCCTGGCCAGATGCCTTACGTATGGGTTCTGGAGCGGATGGCATTGCCTTATTTAATGATGTCCCTGTATGGTACGAACTCTGGAGGCAATTGAATGGATTCCCAGCAGATTATTATACCCAAGAAGAAAAAGATAAAACCGCTACTTCTGATAAATGAAAAGGATCATACTTTTAGTTTACCTTTTTTTCCTCTCTTGGAGTGGGATTGCTCAAGATTCTTTGAGACTGGATTTTATGACCTATATGGAATGGGTCAAGTTAAATCATCCTGTGGCGGTACAGGCAGAGCTTACCTTGCGCTTGGGAGATACTGAGGTGCTAAAAGCCCGGGGTGGATTTGATCCTATGCTCTATGGCAACTTGGATAAAAAGGAATTCAATCAATCCACCTATTTTGAAAAAAGAGAAGCAGGGGTGCTTATCCCCACCTGGATGGGGGTAGAATTGAATGGGAATTTTGAGCAAAACAACGGTCGTTTTGTCAATTCAGAAAATTCGCTTCCGGGTAATGGATTACTCTCTGCAGGAGCTTCTGTGAACTTAGGACAAGGCTTGATGTTTGATGATCGTCGGGCCATGTTAAGAAAAGCGCAGTTATACCAACAAGCAACTGAGGCGGAACGTAGCGTCTTGCTCAACGAACTTCATCTGCAAGCTACGGATGCCTATTGGAGATGGGCTGCTGCATACGAAAACAAACAAGTACTTCAAGAGGGATTAACCCTAGCAAAAATTCGCTTTGATGCAGTAAAAAGAAGTTTTGATTTGGGGGATCAAGCGGCCATAGACACCGTAGAAGCCTTATCCCAACTTTTAAACCGAGAATATAGATTGCAGACAGCGGAGAATGAACTCTTTTCGAGTACCCAATTGCTATCCACTTTTCTTTGGAGTGAAAATGGTGAGCCTATGGTGTTGGATCAGGAGATTGTACCCCAAGATTTGTTTGAACAGAGTCAAATTGCTCCAGATGAGGAGGAATTGCGAAGTAGGGTATCTGCCCATCCTGTATTAAGGCTAACCGATGTGGATCTAGCTAGCTTAAATGTAGAAAAGAGGTTAAAAACTCAAGAACTCCTGCCTGTAATGAAGTTGAAGTATAATTTTCTTACCGAAAATATTGCGGGTGCAAGACCTTCTCCTTTCCTTGAAAACAATTACAAGTGGGGAGTTACTCTTTACTCTCCTTTGCTATTGAGGAGCACGAGAGGTTCCTTGGGACAGACCAAAGCCAAGATTGAAATCAAACAGACTGGAAGGGAGCTGAAGGAATTCGAACTGAGGAGAAAATTAGAAGCGGAGTTAAACTCATGGAAAATTTTGAATAGCCAAGTAGCCACTATCAGTACAAACGTAAAAACGCTAGAAGATCTTTTGCAAGGAGAAACCCGTAGATTTTCAATTGGAGAAAGCAGTCTGTTCTTAGTCAATGCCCGAGAAGTAGCCGTATTTGATTCTAGAATTACGCTCAATGACCTTGCAGCCAAATTGCGCACGGCCTACGCCAAGACGCGATTCTCGGCTGGCTTAGGATTTGAAGAAAACTAAGCGTCAGCATTACTTAATTCCTTGTAGGCCGATTGTATTGCGGGGCGAGAGGAAAGTCCAAAAAATAATTGACTGAGTTGAATAACCTTTTCCATTTCGTTTTTCGGTTGTTTTTTAATTTCCTCGATTTGTTTCAAATTTTCTTCTTTATCCCTCATTTCATCGGTAAACCTGAGCATAACCAAGCAAAGTGCAACCAAGCCTTTTGCCAGTTCTTTGGGTAGTCCGCCCTCCTGGGCTTCATATAATTGGCATACGGGTTTGAGTCGAGCGGAAAATTTGGATATGGAATGAAGGGAGATGTCTCGAAGTTGGTGCTGAACAAAAGGATTCAATAGCCTTTCCATTACCTCAGCAGCATAGAGTTGCAGGGATTCTTGGGGTCCCGGTAAGTAGGGCAATAGTTCTTCAAAAAGAAGGTGATGGACTTCTGCTTGTCTTTTTTCATCCATCAAATATTCTCGTACGGTGCCAATTCCCCTGCACCTTCCTAAGGCAGCCATGTAGGTATGCAAGCCGTTTAAGAGGGTAATTTTTCTCTTGATAAAAAAATCTAAGGAATCGCACAAAACTACCCCGTGATCGCTGTCTAGAAAAGGTAAATTAGCTCTATCAGAATTCCCGCCTTGGATTCCCCAAAAGCAATACGGCTCTGCTTGTACTGCAAAACGATCTTTGAATTGCTCGATTGGATTCTTCTCAAGTCTAGGGTGTCCCGGGACAATCCTATCCACTAAGGTGGTATAGAATTTACAGGTGCTTTCCACCCAAGAAAGAAAATCTTCCGAAAGGCTCCAATTTTTGGCATGTTGCTTTACCCATTTTTTTAGGAGTTCTCCATTGGAAGGAAGCAATTCGCAAGGCAATAGGAGGGTATCTTGCTGGGGAAGATACCTAAATCGCTGGTATAGCCACTGGGTAAGCCTAGCTGGAAAAGAGGTTGCAGGTACCGTAGCGTCAAGCTCCTCTTCCCAAACCAAGCCTGCCTCGGTCACATTGGATAGTATCCATTTCACCTCGGGATCTCGGGCATAGGACATGAAAATTTCCCAATCCTGAGGCAAACTAATTCCTTCGGTTATGCAGGCTATTTTTTTTTCTTTTTGTACAACAACACCCTGGTGAATCCCAGCAAGGTGCAAGGAGTAGTTAAATTCTTGTTTTCTTAATTCCTCCAGGGTGTTTCCACCTGTACTTTGAACAAGGATTACTTCTAATGGATAACCTTTTTCTTGAAGGGTTTGGACCATAGGTTCAATAAATCCTCTCAAAAAATTTCCAGTACCAAATTGAAGGATTTTTTGCTTTGAGTTAGCCATAGTTTATTAGTTTTCCACCTTCATTTTAACCTTACCTTACTATGGCTGCCTTTATGCTCGTGGAAGTAGGTATCCAAGATTGGAACCTATACGAAGAATATAAAAAATTAACTCCAGGAATTATTGAAAAATACGAAGGGAAGTTTGTCGCTAGGGGCCTTCCTGTACTTGCCTTAGAAGGGAATTGGAGCCAGGACCGCTTGGTTTTATTGGAATTTCCTAGCAAGGAGAAAGCCCTAGCCTGGTACCACTCCCCAGAATACCAAAAGGCTAAGCAAATTAGGGATAAGGCATCCCAAGCAAGGTTTTTACTTATTGGCTGACTACGTTTTGAGCTCATAAGGAAACTCCTCTTTTCCAAGGAATAAAATCGAAGTTACGTCTTTCCTCTGCTTTGGTTAAGACCTTTCCACTAGCCACCTCAATCATAAATTCAAGCAGTTTGTTGCCAGCACTTTCTGGGGTGTCTTCACCTGTAATGATGGTACCGGCATTGAAATCGATGATGTCTGGCATTTTCAAAGATACCTGGGTGTTGCTAGACACTTTTATTACTGGACAAATGGGATTACCTGTGGGGGTACCAAGTCCAGTTGTAAATAAAATAAGATTAGCACCACTACCTGCCAGCGCAGTGGTACTCTCTACATCATTGCCTGGGGTACACAAAAGATTGAGTCCCGACACTTTTAGGTATTCGGGATAATCCAATACATCGCTGATTGGAGCTGTCCCGCCTTTTTTTGCTGCTCCACAGGATTTGATCGCATCTGTGAGCAAGCCATCCTTAATATTTCCAGGGCTAGGATTCATGTCAAATCCGCTACCCACTCGCTGAGCGGCAGCTTCGTAGGTTTCCATCAATTGAATAAATCTCTTTGCTAGGTCCTCGTGGGTACATCTATGGATAAGGTTTTGTTCTGCTCCACAGAGTTCTGGAAACTCGGAGAGAATGGTACTTGCTCCCAAGGCAACGAGAGTATCTGAAACATGCCCCAAGGTAGGATTAGCAGATATCCCAGAAAACCCATCTGATCCCCCACACTCTAAACCTACTACCAACTTGCTCAAAGGAAAAGGCTCACGCCTGGCTTTATTGGCTTCTTTCAAACCTTCTAGGGTCTCTCTAATGGCTTTGGCAAGAAGGTCCTCTGTTTTTCCCTCTTGCTGCTGTTCACAAAGGATGACTGTTTTTTTGCAATGCAAGGCATCCAATTTTTCCTGTAGCAAACTGATTTGTGCATGTTGGCAACCAAGGCTAAGAACGGTAGCTCCAGCTACATTGGGGTGGTGAATATAGCCTGCCAAAAGTTGGCAAAGTGCCGCCGCATCGTCTCGAGTGCCGCCACATCCCAAGCTGTGCGTTAAAAATCTGATTCCATCTATATTTTCAAAAATTTTAGTAGGAGAGGTTGCAATGCCTAGGGATGAATTCGAACTAGCGGGTGAGTTAGCATCTGCAATCCAGGCCTTGATTAACGATTCATAGGGATTGGGTTGTGCAAAACCCAAAGCATTTTCAAAGGCTTCTTGCAGGGTTTTGATATTGGTATTTTCACAAAAAACCAAGGGCAATACCAACCAATAATTGGCGGTACCTACCTGCCCATCAGCTCGCCTGTATCCCAAGAATTCTCGATCTTTCCACGCACTGAGCTCAGGTGACTTCCAGTGATACTTTCCTGTGGTCAGGGTATAAGGAGTGGTTTTATGTTTGATGTTGCCTAAGGTAATGGCATGTCCTTTGGGGATTTTTTTAGTGGCTTCCCCCACGATACTTCCATAGAGGTATAGGTCATCTCCGATATTGAATTCCTGTAAAGAAAATTTATGTTTACCTGCGATAAATTCTCCTAAAACTAATCGGTGCGGACCAAGTTCGACCGGGGTTCCAGCAGCTAAGTCAGTGAGTGCCACCCCGAGGTTGTCGGAAGAATCTAAGAGTAGGGAAGTATTATTCATCATTTTTATTCCTTATTTTGGTCAAATTAGATAAAAATTTATTCTTCTATGAAGAAAATTGTTACGCTAGGGGAAGTGATGCTCCGCCTTTCTCCCCCCGGACAGCAGCGTTTTTTCCAAACTCATTCCTTTGATGTAGAATTTGGAGGTTCTGAGGCCAATGTAGGTGCTGCTTTGGCATATTGGGGATTGAAGGTGGCGCATGTCACTGCTTTTCCTGACCAAGAATTGGGTTGGGCAGCGGCAGGACAACTAAGGAAAAATGGTTTAGATACCCAATTTATTTCTTTTCTTCCAGGGAGGATGGGGGTCTATTACCTGGAGCATGGGGCCATGCAGCGTAGTTCCCAAGTCATTTACGACCGAGCTGGGTCTGTTTTCTCCACTTTCGATGGGAAGGGGTTGGATTGGGATACGATTTTGGATGGGGCAGATTATTTTCATTGGTCTGGTATTACCCCTGCTTTGTCAAAGGCTTGTGCAGAATTAGTAAAGACCGCAATTCAGAAAGCAAATGAAAAAGGGATCCCAGTGTGTGGGGATTTGAGTTTTAGAAGCAATTTGTGGAAATACGGCAAAGCTCCCCATGAGATCATGCCTCCTTTGATGGAGGGATGTAGCTTGATGATTGGAGGGCTGAAAGATTTTAACGTTTGTCTCCACAAAAGCTGGAAAAAGTTTTCTGAGGCAAAAAAAGAAATTTACGATCTATTCCCACGATTGACTTACGTGGCACAAACGGACAGGCAATCCAGTAGTGCCTCAGAAAATAAACTAAGTGCTGAGTTGCATGGTGCTAAAAAATCTTATTCATCTAAGACGTATGCACTGACCCACATTGTAGATCGAGTGGGTTCAGGAGATGCTTTTGCTGGAGGTTTACTCTATGGATTAATGCACTTCAAACCTCAGCAAGCCATAGAATTTGCCATGGCCGCAGGGGCCTTGAAGCATGGGGTTCCGGGTGATATTTTACTTTGCTCCTTGGCAGAAATACAGGAAGTAGCTTCTGGACAAAGCCTTGGAAAAATAAAACGTTAATGAGAAATCCTACTTCCTTTATACGCAAGATGCATGCTGCTGGGATGATGCCTATTTTATTTCATCCCGATGAACAGGTTTGTATAGAAGTTCTTCATGCAGCCTATGCAGGAGGAGTTCGTGTGATTGAATTGGTGAATAGGGGTAAGGAGGCAGCGGCCATTTTCCCTAAGTTAAAATTAGCTGCAAGCAAGCTTCCAGGACTATCCTTGGGGGCAGGTACCATTTATCAGCCCAGCGATGCGGAAGTTTTTTTGGATGCAGGTGCCGAATTTATTGTAGCTCCCGTAATGCATCCTGCTTTAGGTGAATACTGTGCAAAGCATGGGGTACCTTGGATACCAGGATGTGGTACCGTCACGGAAGTTTTTGTGGCCCAAGAATTGGGAGCTGAATTGGTAAAAATTTACCCTGCCAACTTGCTTGGACCATCCTTTATCCCATCGGTGCATGCGGTGATGCCCCGGATTGAGCTGATGCCAACGGGAGGAGTAGTACCCACCTTGGATTCGATTAAATCTTGGTTTGAAGCGGGAGCATTATGCGTGGGTATGGGTTCACAGCTGCTGAGCAAGGAGGCCATTCAAACCAAAAATTACGTCCAAATCCAAGGAGATATTGCTCAGGCAATGCAAATCATTACTTCGCTTAGACCTACAGCCTAATGCACTTCAAAATTTTTTATTTTAGCTTTTTTCTCCTGATGCTAGCGAGCAGCTGTCAACTGAACACAGGTGTCAAGGTAATTAAAATGGGTCATGCCCAAGTAGTATCTCATCCAGTGCACCAGGCCATGATCTTTTTGGGGGAGCGATTGGAAGAAAAGTCGGGAGGTAAACTAATCGTAAAAGTTTATCCCAACCAGCAGCTTGGTACGGAAAGGGAGTTGCTCGAACTTCTTCAAATTGGAAGTTTGGGAATGACCAAAGTTTCAGCAGCCTCCCTAGAAAACTTCTCTCCTGAAATTAGTGTGTTGGGCTTTCCATTTTTGTTTCGAGATGACGATCACATCGCGCAGGTGCTAGGTGGTGAAATTGGCAAAGAGTTATTGATGAGTTCAGAAAAATATAGACTCCGCGGGCTATGTTTTTACGATGCAGGTAAAAGAAGTTTTTATAGTAAAACACAACCTATCCACTCTCCTCAGGATTTGGCTGGACAAAAAATTCGCGTGCAGGAATCGAAAATGGCAATTGCTATGATTAAAGGAATGGGTGGCTCGCCCACTCCAGTAGCCTATGGCGAGTTGTATACCGCACTTCAACAAGGGATTGTGGATGCTGCTGAAAATAACCCTCCTAGTTTTTACAATTCCAGGCATTACGAAGTGTGCAAATTTTATGCACTAGATGAGCATACAGCTATACCAGACGTGGTTTTGGTCAGTACCATTGTCTGGGAGCAGCTGAGCCCTCAAGAAAAACAATGGCTGCAAGAAGCAGCAGACGAATCAGCGGTCTATCAGGCCGAATTATGGAAAAAGGCGGTAGAAGAATCCCTCACCGAAGTGGAAAAAGCCGGAGTAAAGATTTCATACCCTTCTAAAGAACCCTTTATCAAGGAAACTAAGGCCATCTATGACCAAATTCTCACCGAGCAACCTCATTTAAGGAGATTGCTCCAGAGGATACAAAACACGGGCTTATGAAGATAAAATCATTTTTAGATCGATGTATTCGTAGCTTCATTACTGTGCTGATGGCTTTGATGGTGTTGAACGTAACTTGGCAGGTGGTGTCTCGCTATGTGTTGGGCGATCCAAGTTCTTTTACCGATGAACTTTCCCGATATAGCATGATCTGGCTTGGGGTATTGGGGGCAGCCTACGTCTCTGGTAAAAACGGACATTTGGCAATTGATATCTTACCCGAAAGACTCTCAGGCAAGAATTTGTTATTCCTTCAATTGCTCATTCACGGATTTGTTATCTTTTTTGGCGCTGTGGTGATGGTTTGGGGAGGGGGCAATTTGGTGTACCTCTCTCATCTCTTGCAACAGAAATCTGCCACCTTACAAGTACCCCTTTCTTGGGTATATGGAATTGTCCCCTTATCTGGTCTTTTGGTGGTGTATTACCATGGCTATCACTGTTTGCAATGTTTTAAACTTAAAAACTAGCTATGGAGTGGTTGAGCATTTTAATCTTGGTATTCAGTTTTGTAAGCCTGTTGGCCTTGGGCGTACCTGTAGCCTGGTGCTTGGGTTTATCCAGCTTTTTTACCCTTACGGTGACCGTGGCTACCTTACCCGCAGCAACGACCATAGCCCAGCGTATGGCTACAGGTTTAGATAGTTTTTCTTTGTTGGCTATTCCTTTCTTTGTGTTGGCTGGAGAAATCATGAACAAAGGCGGAATTGCCAATCGCTTGATAGATTTTGCTAAAGGCTTGATGGGAAGATTGCCTGGTGGCTTGCTTTATGTCAATATCATTGCTGCCATGCTCTTTGGAGCGATTGCTGGATCGGCAGCGGCAGCAGCTTCTGCCTTGGGAAGTATTCTTGGCAAGCGAATGGATGCAGAAGGCTATCCCAAAACCTTAGGAGTTGCAGTCAACATTACCTCGTCGACTACCGGATTGATTATTCCACCTTCCAACGTGTTGATTATTTACTCTTTGGCTAGTGGGGGAGTATCCATAGCAGCCTTGTTTGTGGCAGGATACCTTCCAGGAATTCTTTTGGGAATTTCATTGATGATTTGTGCAGCCTATTTTATCAAAAAGAAAAAGCTTCCTGAAGGGGAGCAGGTGAGTTTGGTGTACTTGGCAAGATCTTTTTGGAGAGCTATTCCAAGTATGTTCCTTCTAGTCTTGGTGATTGGAGGCATTGTGGCAGGAGTATTTACTGCTACAGAGGCCTCAGCCATAGCGGTGGTATACACTTTGTTACTTTCCTTGGCTTACAAGGAACTGAAATGGAGTGAATTTACGGGTATTTTGGTGCGCTCGTCCGAAACAACTGCCGTGGTGCTATTGCTCATAGGAACATCCATGAGCATGTCTTGGGTCATGTCAGCAGAAGACATACCCCAAATGATCAGTGAGTTTATGCTTACCCTAAGCGATAATAAATGGGTGATATTGATTGTCATCAACCTCATTTTACTTTTTGTAGGGATGTTTATGGACATTACCCCCGCCGTGTTGATTTTTACTCCTATTTTCCTTCCTGTGGTTACCAATGTAGGGGTGGATCCCATTCATTTTGGTATCATGATGGTAGTCAATTTGTGTATTGGCCTTTGTACACCTCCGGTAGGATCCTTACTATTTGTTGGGGTATCCATCGCAAAAATCTCCTTAACCCAAGTATTGCGGCCTCTGCTGCCTTTCTTTTTGGCTATGGTTATTGCCTTGGCTCTTATTATGATATTCCCTGAGCTATCTTTACTACTTCCCAGGCTGTTTGGACTGATGTGATACCATTACTCACCTATGGTCCTCAACTTCCTTACAGGATGTTTTTACGCGTAGCTTCATGAAAAAAAATGCACTTATCGTATTTCAAAAAAACCTTATTCTAGGCAAGGTGAAGACTAGGTTGGCTGAAGGAGTAGGGGAGGAAAAGGCCCTAGGTATATACTCCGAAATGGTGGCACTTACCTACAAGGAGATCCCAACCGATATGGCTGAAATTTTTGTATATTTTTCTGATGAAATTCCTTTGTATCACACGGAAAAAAACCATCGTCTTCGGATTCAAATAGGTAAAGATTTAGGAGAACGAATGAAAAATGCCCTGGAAGAGGTCATGGCTGCTGGCTACGAACAGCTCGTAATCATTGGAACGGATTGTCCTGAACTTAAGGCCCATCACCTTGTTCGAGCCTTCACCCTGCTAGAGACATTCCAAGTGGTATTGGGTCCTGCAGAAGATGGTGGATATTACTTGATCGGAATGAATTCTTCCTTTCCTTATTTATTTGATGGGATTTCCTGGAGTACCGATCTCGTGATGACCCAAACCCTTGATGCGTTACATCAATATAGCTTGAGTTATCAACTTTTGCCCACGCTCTATGACGTGGATACGCAGCAGGATTGGGAAAGATTTACCCTTAGATTTTCAAAAAAAAAGGGTGAGAGTTAATTTTTGCTACTTGATTTTTATTAAATTAAGATCATATCAATTCTAAAGACATCCTTTTCACCTTAGGTTCTTTAGCACATGAAAACCTTTCCTACACATACAACGCCCATATTATTTTTGCTTTTATACTTCTTCTCTTTGGAGGGATTTGCACAACAACAAACAGAAACGGCTCGATTTGAAATTGTAGTGCTAGGAATACAAATTGGTCAAATGACAGCACAAAAAGTATCATTTAAGGATTCCATAGCTTATAAAGTGGATAGTCAGGTCAGCTTCTGGTTATTTGGAGACGTAGATTTGCGATTAAACAATAGAGCCCATTTGGTTGGAGGGAAAATCACCAAGGCTTACTCTGATTCTAAAACCAATAGAGGGAATTTTACTTCAAAAATAATTTGGAATGGTTCCCAATACACCGTTGATGCCACTTCTTACAAGTATTCCAATAAATCTCCCCTCCCGGGCCCACATTCTTGGTGCAGTACAAAAATGTTTTTTCATGAGCCTAGCGGGAATGAGATGTTTTTATCTGAAGTATATGGAAAAGCTTCACCTATAAAAAAAATTGGTGCCGGTATTTATGAAATAATACTAAATGGCAACACCACGGAATATCATTACCATGCGGGGAAACTAGAAAAAATCGTTGTCGAAAGCACAATAAAAGATTATCAGGTGAGAAGAATACAGTAAGATCACCAAGATGCTTGATTTATTTTCTTTAGAGAGGTTTAACTACTTTTTTGCTTCAGTTAGATTAATCTTTATTAGGAGATCCATTAATCGATTGGCATAGCCCGATTCGTTGTCGTACCAAGCTACTACTTTCACCAGATTTCCCTTGGCACTGCTCAAAGCTTCATCTAGGATACAGGAATGGGGGTTCCCTATGATATCCATAGATACGATAGGATCGGATTCCACTTGCAGGTAACCCTTGAGATCTGATGCTGCTGCTCTTTTGAAAGCTTGATTTACTTCATTCGTAGTGACTTCTCGAGAAAGGGTCACCACCAAATCGGTGAGAGAACCATCAGGTACCGGGACTCTCATGGCCGAGGCTTCAATTTTTCCTGCTAATGCAGGAATTACCCTATCCAAAGCTTTTCCTGCATTGGTAGTGGTCGGAATGATGGAATAGGCTGCAGCTCTTGCTCTTCTCAAATCTCTATGGGGAGCGTCATGTAGGTTTTGATCGTTAGTGTAGGAATGTATGGTAGAGGCAAAACCTCTTTCAATACCAAAATGCTCTTCAAGTACTTTGACCATGGGTGCCAAGCAATTGGTGGTGCAGGACGCATTGGAAATGATCTTTTCATTGCCAGTAATCAGGTGATCATTTACACCCATTACGATCATGGGAATAGCATGGTCTTGGGAGGGTGCAGAGAGGATTACTTTTTTCGCACCTGCCTCCAAGTGCTTGGATACATCCCCTGTAGAAGTAAATCTCCCCGTGCATTCCAGGACTACATCTATGGCCAATTCTTTCCAAGGAAGATGTTCAGGCTGAGAGCGGGAGCATAAGATTATTTTTTTCTCATCTACTCGGAGAAAACTATCCTCTAGCGTAATTTCTGAATCAAATTTTCCATGGATGGAATCATACTTTAGTAAGTGTGCCATGGCAGCGGGATCTGCCAAATCATTTATGGCCACTAGGTCAAATCTACTGTCTCTGAGGAGGAGTTTGGCAGTGTACCTACCAATCCTACCAAATCCATTGATGGCTATGCGTATGGGAGAGGAATAGGGAGACATGTGTAGCAATGAGGTAAATTTTTGTAAAGGTAACTTTTACTAAAGCAAATATTCACTGCTTTGGTTCAGCATTTTTGTTGGAGGAGGCAAAGAAATTTCTGTGCCTACTTTGGGATTATAAATTGAACCCTCTATATTTGCACAACCTTTTAAAAAAGGATAGATTTTTGCCCCCTATGGTCCGTTCGTCTAGGGGTTAGGACGTATCCCTTTCACGGATAAAACACGGGTTCGATTCCCGTACGGACTACATCAAAGCTGCTGGTAAAGCAGCTTTTTTTTTGGTACGTACGGGATAAAGACGAATTAGGGCAGATTAGTTTTTGATTTAACTGTGCTTCTCGTAGAGGCAGTGGTAGTCGGGGGTACCAGATTGGGTATAAACCTAGTTTATTCCTTTTATTCATATTTTTTAAAGGATTTCATATTTGAATAGGGATTGGTTCCAGTTTTTTTTATTTTTCTTTCTCAAATAGCCTATTTCTTTATGTCTAAACCTCATTTCATCAATTTTAGAAAAGCAAGCTACTTTTTCACTTTACTTGTTTTTTTTATTTCCTGCAAAAAAGAGGAACCTGTAGACCCTAGAATTACCACCCTTACCAAAGAAGAATTAGCCATCCAAGCAGAAGCGGCTCGTAATTCAGTGACACCTATCCTTGTGGAGGGATTGAAAATGGATGTTTGGGGTACGGATTCCTTGGTAAAGGATCCCATTGCCTTGCAAGTAGGAGACGATGGTTCCATTTATTATACCCGGTCGCCTCGCCGGAATAATGCTGAATTTGATATTCGAGGACATCAGGATTGGGAAATTCGCTCCATTGCTTTGCAGACCATTGAAGACAAACGAAACTTCCTACGAACCGAATTGTCTCCAGAGCGTTCGGCTCAAAACGAATGGCTGGCTGACTTGAATGGTGATGGATCTCACGATTGGAAGGATATGCTGGAAGAGCGGAATGAGGTCTATCAATTAAAAGATACGGATGGAGATGGACTAGCAGACTGGGGACAGAAGCAAGTATACGATTTCCATGAAGAGGTCACTGATGTAGCCGGAGGGGTATTGAAGACTGAAGATGCCTTGTATGTAGCAGCAGGTCCAGACCTATGGAGGTTGCAGGATAAGAATGGGGATGGAATCATGGACGAAAAGAAATCCCTTTCACACGGCTATGGAATTCACATCGGTTTTGGTGCCCATGGGATGTCTGGAGTCGAAATGGGCCCTGATGGACGCATCTATTGGGGTATCGGTGACATTGGATTTAATGGAAAAGGAGATGATGGCACGGAGTACAACTATGCAAATTCTGGGGTGATTGCGCGCTCCAACCCGGATGGCTCTGATTTTGAGATTTTTGCCTCGGGCCTTCGAAATACGCACGAGTTTGTGTTTGATCAGCATACCAACCTTATTTCTGTGGACAACGATGGGGATCATGCGGGTGAAAAGGAACGCTTGGTGTACATCACTCGTGGTTCTGATACAGGATGGAGAATCAACTGGCAGTTTGGCAAGTACCGAGATCCCAACAACAACACCTATAAGGTTTGGATGGATGAGAAAATGTACCTGCCGCGCTGGGAGGGTCAGGCTTCTTACATTACGCCAGCCTTGATGAATTATGTGAGTGGACCTACCGGCATGGTGTTTAATCCAGGTGCTGGTTTAGGAGAACGCTGGAAGGATCACTTTTTTGTGGTAGAGTTTGTTGGCAATGCTGCCGGTTCTGGGTTGCACGCATTTCAATTGCAACCCAAAGGAGCTTCTTTTGAACTCACAAAAACTGAAAAAATTGTAGGTAATTTTCTGCCTACAGGTATTGATTTTGCACCGGATGGATCCATGTATATGGCAGATTGGGTCAATGGCTGGAACGATAAAGGCTACGGGCGTATCTGGAAGCTGACCGATGAAACAGCCAAAGGCTGGGCTTTGCAACAGCAAACTGAAGCTGAAATCAAAGCCGATTACAAGAAATTATCAGAAACTGACCTGAAGTCAAAATTATACTTTGAAGACATGCGTATCCGTCGCAAAGCACAATTTGAGTTGGTGAAGCGTGGCCAAAAAGGGGCTGCCCAGTTCCAGCAGGTGATCACAGACAAGAGCAATCAACTTGCGCGCATCCATGGTATTTTGGGGTTGAGCCAGATGGCACGATTGGAGGATAGGTCCTACGCCAAGCCACTCGTGGCCTTGCTAAAGGATAGCGATCCAGAGATTCAAGCTCAGGCCGCCAAATGGTTAGGTGACATTCGATACAAAGAAGCCAGCAAGGAGTTGATTGCCAATTTGACCCATGCAAATGCACGGGTACGATTTTTTAGTGCAGAAGCATTGGGTAGAGCCAAGGATGTGGCAGCGATCCAACCCTTGATTCAATTGTTGGCTTCAAATAACGATGAAGATGCCTTTTTGCGCCATGGGGCGTCCTATGCCTTGTCACAAATTGGGCAGGTGGCTCCTTTGGCAGCACTTTCCACACATTCTTCTAAGGCTGTACGCATGGGGGCAGTTCTTGCCCTTAGACGATTGCAATCACCAGAATTAGCCAAGTTTTTAGCAGATAAAGAAGAGGAAATTGTTACTGAAGCGGCTCGAGCTATTCATGACGACTTTTCAGTGCCTGCGGCATTGCCTGCTTTGGCCTCCATCCTCGCTACTACTTCTTTTTCCAACGAACCCTTGATTCGTCGGGCAATCAGTGCCAATCATCGCCTAGGTAAAGAAGAGAACCTGAATGCAGTAATCGCATTTCTTACCAAACCGGGGATCTCGCAAGCATTAAAACAAGAGTCTTTAGCCGCGCTTGGAACTTGGGCAAAACCATCTGTTTTGGATCGTGTGGATGGTCGGTATAGAGGTGAAGTAAGCCGGGATGCTGCCTTGGTTAAAGGAAAGGTAGCGACAACGCTAGAGGCCCAAGCGAAAAGTCCTGTAATGGAATTGAGAAAAGAATCTCTCAAGGCCATGGGCAAGTTGGGCATGACGGAGATGGCGGACTTTTTGTTTGGCAAGTTAAAAACGGATCCTTCCCAAGAAGTCAAAGTAGAAGCTCTTCAGGCCTTAGTGGCCATGTCCGCACCTAATCTCAGCGATGCCATCAGTTATGCCATGCGTGACGTATCCGAAGCGGTGCGTGTCGCGGGCTTGGGCTTGATAGCACAGACTTCCCTTCCCAATGACCAAAAAGTACCGCTGCTGATGGAGATTTTGAAGAAAAGAACCCTTGCAGAACAGCAGACCGCTTTACTTACCTTGGGTAGTTTACCAGGTAGCAAGGATTTCAAGGAATGGACCTCCATTTTGGAAGACTTTAAGTTGGGCAAACTCCCAGAAGGAACCTGGATTGAATTGGAAGAGGCGGTACTTGCAACGGGTTCGGCCAACCTCAAAACCCAATACGAGGCCTTATTGGATCAAAAAGCAGGTGGGGAAACTTGGAAAAAATATGCAGGTGCACTTGCAGAAGGGAATGTGGAAAGGGGTCGAAACATCTTTTTCCAAAATCAAACCGCCCAATGTATCCGCTGCCATGCCTACGACGACATGGGTGGAAATGCTGGCCCTGCATTAGATAACATAGGAAAGACCCTCTCCAAGCAAGATTTATTGATCGCCTTGGTGGAGCCAAGCAAGCGATTGGCTCCTGGATTTGGAACCATAACCCTCACCTTGGTGGCTGGTGATAAGGTTACTGGATTGCTCCTAGAAGATAAAAAAGACAGCATGCGCGTACAGGTGGGTTCGGAAGTGAAGGAGATTGCCAAAAAAGAGATTGCATCTACAGCTTTAGGCGCTTCGAGCATGCCTCCGATGGGTACTTTACTCTCGAAGCGTGAAATCCGTGATCTAGTCAGTTACCTAAGCACCTTGAAACGATCGGAATGAAGAAAGTAGGGAAAGGCATTTTAGTTTTTCTACTCGTCCTGTTGGTTTTTTTCCCGCTGATCCTGATCGTTTGGGGTAGGACTATGCTGCATGATTCGGATGTAGAAAAGCGGGAAGAATTGATTCCTTCCAGCCCCAAAAAACGTGTTTTGGCTATTTTTCCGCATCCTGACGATGAGGTAACTGTGGCAGGTACGGTCATGGGACTCAAGGCCGCTGGGCACCAAGTTACTTTGGTATGCTTGACCCGAGGGGAAAAAGGAAATGCTGCCAATATTCCCACAGAGCAAGAATTGGCTCGCTTGCGCACAGGCGAAATGCAGCAAAGCGCTCAGATTCTTGGCGTAGATCATCTGATTCAGTTGGACTATGCCGATGGGGGGTTGGATGAACTGGGTTTGGATAGCCTGATGCAATTGGTCCATACGCTGATTCTCGACCAAAAGCCCGATGTACTCCTTTCCTATGATTCCAAGGTAGGCTTGTACGGACATTCGGATCATCGCCTCACTGGTGAAGCTGTAGAGCAGGTATTTTTGAAACATCGAGGAGCTCAGGGGTTTTTACCTAAGCAACTTTTTCAAGTCACTTTAAGCAAAAAACAAATCGAGGTAGCCTTAAAACTTTCTGCTGGATTTAAGGAAAACTATCCAGAGGAACCTGGAAAAGGACTTCCTTTGCCTGATTTTTCCATTGGTACCCAGCCCTATTTTTCCAGAACACTCCAGGTCATGCAAGCGCACCAAACCCAGAAAAAAGTATTGCAAGATTTAATGCCTTACCACGACAAAGTACCCCAATGGATTTACTCTAGGTTATTTGATCGGGAGTATTTTCGAGAAGTTCGGTGATGATTTTGATTATAAAAATCCTAATTTTTGACGCACACGATTGAGTAGCGGAAGTGCTATTTGACGCGCTTTTGCTTCACCAGCATGGAGTCGTGCTTCGATTTCCTCGGGATGGTTCATGAAAAAGTCAAACCGTTCCCGCTCTTTCTGGAATTTGGTCAATAGGAGGTCCAAAAGTTCTTTTTTGGCATGTCCGTAGCCAAAGTTACCCCCCAGGTACTGTGCGCGTAAGGCCTGCGTTTGGGCAGGTGTAGCCATCAAACTATACAATTTGAATACGGTACAGGTATCTGGATCTTTGGGTTCTTCAAGAGGAGTGCTGTCCGTAATGATGGCATTCACGTTTTTCTTGAGTTCCTTTTCAGGCAAAAAGATATCCAAGATATTTTGGTAGGATTTGCTCATTTTCTGTCCATCCGTACCAGGAATGGTCATCACATCGGTAGCAATTCTTGCTTCAGGGAGGGTCAAGATTTCTTCTTCCATGGCATGGTTGAAGGCACTCGCTAGGTCTCTAGCCATTTCTAAGTGCTGCAGTTGATCCTTTCCCACGGGTACAAGATTTGCCGAATACAATAAAATATCAGCAGCCATTAGCACAGGGTAGGTGAATAAACCTGCGTTTACATCTGCCAATCGGGACGATTTGTCCTTGAAACTGTGGGCATTGGCAAGCATGGGGAATGGAGCAAAGCAATTGAGGTACCAATTCAATTCTGCTACTTCAGGAATTCTTGATTGTCTGTAAAAAATGGTTTTTTCAATATCCAAACCAAAGGCCAACCAGGCTGCCGCTACGGCAAGTGTATTTTGCTTACGAATGGTTCCATCTTTTTGGCTGGTAAGTGAGTGAAAATCTGCAATGAAGATGAAGGATTCTTCTTTGCTATTTTGCTCGATCAATTGAATAGCAGGAACAATAGCTCCTAAAATATTGCCGAGGTGGGGCCTACCTGAGCTTTGTATTCCTGTGAGAACTCTCGCCATTTATCTTATTTTGATGCAAATTAACTAAATCAAGATATTCTGCTGGCATTTTTTTTGTTATTTGCAGACATGAAATTTCTTTCCCTTCTTTTTGGTTTTTGCGTTTTTTTGAGCATATCCTTACCTGCACAAACTTCCAGTGTGCCCAAACTCATCTGGAAAGTAGATCGAATCAATTTAGGCACCTTACTAGAAGAAGAGGGATTTCGAACAGCGGAATTTGAATTTACTGTTACCCAGTCGGGGCCCTTTCATTTGGTACAGGTGTCTCCAGAATGTGGATGTACTACCGTTTCTTTTTCTAAAGATACCCTTGCTCTTGGTCAAAGAGGAAGCATAAAAGTAGCTTTTGATCCAAGCTCCTCTGCAGGTTATTTTTCCAAACTTATACTCGTGCAAGGAGGAGGAACTCATGTGCAGGATTCCATTTATCTTGAAGGAATCTCCATTCCCTATCCCAAAGATTTGGAGCAGAATTATCCTGTAAAAATAGGCTCTTTAGGCTTTAGAATGAAGAAAATATCCATGGGGGATGTGTTCGATAATGAGCCAAAAATCAAATTCATCGAATTTTTTAACCACGGAACGTCTTCCTTAGAAAAAAATGCTTTCACGTTTGTGGCTCCTTCCTACATAAAATTGGAACCTTTACAAGATAAAGTACGACCTCAGGAACGCGGTTTAATCCAATTGACTTACGATGCTAGTCAAAGACCTGAATTGGGTGCAGTGGTCGATTTGGTCACTTTCACTTGGAACAAAAATGCTGACTCATCAGTACAACTTGAAGTATTGGCAGATCTTTTCGACTACTTTGCTCCTATCACCAAGGATCAGTTGAATGAAGTTCCTCAACTCTTTATTTCTCAAAAAGTAATTGAATTGGGTGATATCAATTCAAGTACAGTGATTAGAAAATCTATTGAGTTGAAAAACTTGGGGAAAAAGACCCTAGAATTAAGAAAAATACAAGACAACTGCGAATGTCTTGTAGTGGAAGCATCCAAAAATACCTTGGCTCCAGGAGAGCAAATGGAATTACTACTCACCTTTGATCCTGTCGGTAGAAAAGGAATTGATCAACGGAATATCTACATTTTCACCAATGACCCGGTTAATCCGGTTCAGTTGCTGGTAATTAAAAGTCGGGTAGACTAGGAAATTACGCTCGAAAATTTGAGAAGAATCGACCTAGATTTCAGTTAAAAATAAAAAAATATATTGTGCTTAAACCAATTGAATAGTAAAAAATTAACTATACGATGTTAAACTTAAAAATAAGTAAAATTTCGCTCGTTTTTTGCCTGACTTTGAGTTTAGGACTAAGCGCTCAAACTGTTCCCTACACCGGGGAGCGGATTGTGGTGGTGACGGATGGGAATGAGCATGGTAAGGGAGAATGGGGAGCGACGCCATTGACCTTGGCTTTGATGGCTGCAAAAGAAATCCAAGATAAGGTGATGGTGTATTCTTTCAGCAGCCACACCTGGGGATCCAACAAAACCCATGCAGGTGCAGATGCTCAAATGAGAGAGAGTGCTTTTTTGGGTGCAAATCAGTTTGGATTCAAAAAAACAAAGTTTATTGAAGCAGTCACCGCACCTAATTATGCAATCATTGAAATCACAGAACTTATTAATAAGAGTTCATCGAAAAACCCGTTGACTATCCTCGCTTCGGGTCCTTTAGAGGTTATTGGAACTTCTTTGAATGAAGCGGATTCAACCAAACTTAAATTCGTTCGTGTTATCTCGTACTCGACCTGGGATCAAGAGCATGCAAATAACCCTGGAGAAGGAGAGACGCATACAGGTTGGACCTGGGAGAAATTACAAGAAAGTTTTCAAGGCAAGCAATTACAATTGGTCTCTTTGGTCAAAGAGACGAATGGAAAAGAAGGCCTGAAAGCACCTTTGTCCGCTTATGAATGGTTGAATGATTCTTCGAAGAAAGAGCCAAAGCCATTTGAAAAAGGATCCTGGGCCTGGTTGTATAGACGTCTCGAGGCTTCTAAAAATGGAAATGAAGTCAATCCTGACGATGCACGACTGATTTATTACTTGCTTACAGGGAATCCAAACCCAACTGTGAAGGACCTTCAAGAGATGCTGACGAATCCTAGTCAATGGGATTAAAAAAAGAGCGCCCCGAATTTGGTGGATAATATTCTTTTTCCCCCGCAAAGGCGCAGAGCCTGCCTACCGCAGGCAGGACGCAAAGTAATTTTGGTCCACCCCTAAATCAACCTAGTTTAAAACTTAAAGGGATTTTCATGCGCGTGCGAACGGCCTTGCCTTTGATCATTCCCGGCGACCAACCAGGGGAACTTTTTATTATGCGGATAGCTTCTTCGTCGCATCCTCCCCCGATACCCTGCACCAACTCAATCCCTTCAATAGTGCCGTCGGTATTGACAATAAAGGACACTAGCACCGTGCCTTGTATTCCTTTCATTCTCGCAGACGTGGGATAGGTCAAGTTTTCCGAAAGGTGCCTGCTCCATGCCTCAAGGCCGCCGACAGGACTTGGCGGTGTATCCACCACATCGAAAAAGAGCGCTACACTTTCTTGACTTGAATCTTGCCCATCCTTAGCCGGTGAGAGCGGTACCGCATTAAGGGATACTTCGGTGCTATCTCTGCTCGTATCAGTCCCTCCTAACATAAATCGAAGAGGCAAGCGCATGCGTGTTCTGACGGGCGTGCCACGTTGCATGCCTGGTGTCCATTTGGGGGAACCTTGGACGATCCGAATTACTTCCTCGTCACAACCTCCCCCAACACTTCTCAATATTTCAATATCTGTTGTCGTCCCATCTGTATTCACTACGAAGGCAACAATGACCGTACCCTCTATGCCCTTCCGTTGGGCATTTGGCGGGTAGCGTAGGTTCTCTGATAAGTATTTGTTCCATCCTGCCATACCGCCCGCAGGACTTGGCTGTATTTCCACCACTTCGTAAACTACATTCGTGGTGTCACTTCCACCCGAAGTTAGATTGGATGTCCCCGCACGCGCATCAATAGCTACTTGGTCAAAAATGCCATTCAATTGTGATACTTGGGCATTTGTGTTAAATACCAAAAACATCAATAAAATTGAAAAATTATTTTTCAACATATCATTAAATATAATTTAACCTTAATCTATGCACTCTTTTCATCCCATTTCGAGTCCTTCTGTTTCCTTATTTGAAAGCAGGTATTCCCGTGATTTCGTTGCCCAGGATCAACAAGTGGATATCATGCGTTCCTTCATAAGTGAGTACCGATTCTAGATTCATCATGTGGCGCATGATCGGGTATTCTCCCGTGATTCCCATGCCCCCATGAATTTGACGTGCCTCACGAGCTACATTCAAGGCCATTTCTACATTATTTCGCTTGGCCATGGAAATGTGAACGGTCTTGGCAGTGCCTTCGTTCATCATTTTGCCAACTTTCCAAGCCAATAATTGAGCTTTGGTAATTTCTGTGAGCATTTCTGCTAATTTTTTCTGAGTCAACTGAAACCCTGCAATAGGTTTTCCAAATTGGATACGCTCGGCAGCATACTTCCGTGCACTTTCGTAGCAATCCATGGCCGCTCCAATCGCACCCCAGGCAATACCAAAACGAGCAGAGTCCAAACACATCATGGGAGCTCCCAATCCTGATTTTCCTGGAAGCAGGTTTTCTTTTGGAACCTTAACGTTATCAAAGACCAATTCACCGGTACACGAAGCCCTTAGGGACCATTTGTTGTGGGTCTCAGGAGTGCTAAATCCTTCCATTCCCCGCTCTACGATTAGGCCATGAATTCTTCCTTCTTCATTTTTCGCCCAAACGATCGCAAGATCTGCCTTGGGGGAATTAGAGATCCACATTTTAGCTCCATTGAGCAAGTAGTGGTCGCCCATGTCCTTAAAGTTAGTCACCATTCCGCTAGGATTGGATCCATGGTCAGGCTCAGTAAGGCCAAAACAACCTAAAAGTTCTCCAGTGGCTAATTTGGGTAGGTATTTTTTCCTTTGCTCCTCAGAACCAAACTTATAAATGGGATACATCACCAAGGATCCTTGCACTGAAGCAGTAGATCGCATTCCGGAATCTCCCCGTTCGATCTCTTGCATAATCAATCCGTAGGAAATATAATCAAGGCCACCACAGCCGTATTCGACCGGAAGTTGGGGACCAAACGCACCGACTTCACCAAATTTCTTGACAATTTCATAGGGGAAATGGGCCTGTTGAGCCCAATCTTCTATGTAGGGAGAAATTTCTTTTTTAACAAAGTCACGGATAGATGAGCGAATTAATTTTTGTTCCTCGCTCAATAAGTCATCTAAATCAAGAAAATCTACTCCTTCAAAAAGATCTTGCTTCAAAGATTTTTGGATTGCCATGGCCTCCGCGGTTTATTTGGTTTATATTCTGGAAAACTTCAATTTTACCCAAGTAATTTCTCTATTCTTGCATCGAAATTAAGCAGAAAGGAGCTGATTTAACATGCTTTCTTTGTAAAAATTCCTATGGACGCTTCCTCATTAGACCCAAAGATTTTAGAAAAGATCAATCAACTTCAAGAAAAGTTTGAGGCTTCTGGCCAAGATATGGTTTCTTATTTGGAGGGATTGCTCTATGCAGATTACCTGACGTACTGGGAATATATACATTTGGATACCTTGCTATCCTTGCAGCAGCCCAAAACAAGTTTTAGGGATGAAAAAATTTTTATCATTTACCATCAAATCACCGAGCTGTATTTTAATCTCATTATCTCTGAACTTGAGCAACTTGCCAATCAAATTTCCCTTTCAGAGGAATTTTTTAGTTGTAGGCTAGAGCGGGTAATACTATATTTTGATCAGTTGATTAGTTCCTTTGCGGTCATGTGGAAAGGGATGGAAAAAGAGCAATTTTTGAAATTCCGCATGTCCTTGTTGCCCTCCTCTGGTTTTCAAAGTGCACAATTTCGCGAAATTGAATTGATGGCTACGGACGCTTATCGTTTGGTCACTCTAAGTAAAAGAGATTCTTTTAGTAGGGAATCGTCTGCTCAAGAATTGTTTTCGCACCTGTATTGGCAGCAAGGAGCCATAGAACTGGCAACAGGAAAAAAAACCTTGACCTTAAAAAGCTTTGAAGCCAAATACGGAAAGCATTTGGTAGAATTGATCGGCAGCTATCGACATAAAAACTTATGGAGAAAATATTCGGAATTGAAAAATCCTTCTAAGGAATTGAGGGAGTTGATGCGACAATTTGATTTAAAAGCCAATGTATTTTGGCCATTGGCCCACTACAAATCTGCTGTGCGTTTTTTGCATCGTGATCCCGATGCTATTGCTGCAACTGGGGGTACTAATTGGCAAAAATACCTCCCACCTCGTTTTCAGAAGGTTATCTTTTTTCCCGAATTGTGGACTCAAAAAGAGCAAGAGGAATGGGGAAAGGGCTGGGTAGTTAAGGAGATTTTTGGAGAAGAGATGCAAAAGGAGTAACTTCATTGTATCAGGTTAATCCAAAGAGATTTCTGCTGAATCCTACCATTTTTTTCCGTGTCAACAAAATCTATTTCCTATGAGACCTATTCTGATTTTTCTATCCTTATTCCTTTTTTATTTTTTAGCTGTCCAAGATGCTATCTCTCAGCGTCATCCATTTGAGAAAATTGCTTTTGGCTCTTGCAATAGGCAAGATTCTCCACAGCCTTTATGGAAACCCATCGCAGCAGATCATCCTGACCTCTGGGTATGGATGGGGGATAATATTTATGGAGATTCCCGAGTCATGGATACCTTGAGAGCCAAGTATGCAAGGCAGAATGCTAACCTAGATTATCAAGTTCTTAAAGCCTCAACACCGGTCATTGGAGTTTGGGACGATCATGATTATGGAATTAACGATGGAGGGAAAAATTTTGTACAAAAGAAGGAGTCTAGGGACTTGATGTTTGATTTTGTAGGTATTCCTGCTCAGGCTCCAGAGCGAAAGCGAGAGGGAGGATATACTTCCCATACCTTTGGTAAGGGAGATCAGCAAGTCAAAGTAATACTTTTGGATGTTCGCTACTTTAGGGATACCCTGATGCGGGAAAATCGTGTCTATCAAACCAATCCCAATGGTCAGGTATTGGGGGAAGAGCAATGGAAATGGTTGGAAAATGAATTGGTTAAAAGCAAGGCAAAAGTAAATCTACTGGTATCGGGAAGTCAATTTCTTCCCACAGAGCATGCCTATGAAAAATGGGCCAATTTCCCCAAAGAAAGAGAGCGTTTACTTCAACTTTTAGCAAGTTCTGGTGTTCAAACCCCCATATTGCTCAGTGGGGATCGTCATATTGCAGAAATCATGAAACTGGAGGATGAGAGATTTCCCATGGGCCTTTACGAAGTGACTTCCAGTGGAATGACTCACACCTGGTCAGGTATTGCAGAAGAGAAAAATAGTTTACGTGTAAGCGAGTTAATTGCCAAATTAAATTATGGATTGGCCACAATTGACTGGAAGAGCAAACAAGTAGTAATGGAGATCAAAGGGGAAAATGGAAGAGTTTATGCTCAACAAGTGATTCCTATGACTGCAAAACGAAAGAAATAAGTTTAGAAAATAGTAAAAAGAAAGGGGAGTTTGAAAACTCCCCTTTCTTTTACCAAGCTATGCCATAATCATCCCCATAGTTACTGGCGCCACCCCAAAAGCTTTCGTGCTTCCAGTCTATCCAAATGGCAGTGAGAGGCCCTGAGGTTTTGTTCCAAAATTCCATAGTATAGCCTCTTTTCAATAAATCTCTACGAACCCATTCTGGAGTATCTTCTCGCAGTGTAATGGCCCCTGGACGAATTTCATGATCCCCAAAGCTACTCTGCATCTGGTAGGAGTTGAAGTTGGGGGCTTCTACTGCTTCCTGTACATTCATATCAAATTCAACCACATTGAGGAAGAACTGAAGAAGGTTTTGATCTTGTGAATCTCCTCCCTGTACTGCAAAGGCAAGGTAAGGTTTGCCATCCTTCAGCGCCATACTTGGGGTAAGGGTAACGCGTGGGCGTTTGCCAGGTTCGGGCAAGTTGTATGGATTGAGGTTTTCATCCAAGACAAAGCTCTGCATGCGTTGGGAGAGTCCTACGCCAGTATTTCCTGCGATAACGGCAGGAATCCAACCTCCCGAAGGAGTGACCGATACCACCCATCCTGCTGCATCGGCAGCTTCCACTGAGGTGGTGCCACTCTGAAAATCAGCTAAAAATTTGTCATCGACTTGATTTAAATTTTCTGATTGACTTAATCCAGCGAGTTTTTCTCTGTTTTTATTCAATAGGTGCAGGTAAGGGTTGCTTTCACCTTGAAAAGGGTAGGGGTCTCCAGCTCCTAAGTTTGGGTTGTTGATTGGACCAATAAGAGCTGCTCTTTCCTTGGCATATTCCTTGGAGAGTAAGCCTTTCATGGGGGATTTGACAAATGCAGGATCACCGTAGTAAAAATCTCGGTCTGCGAAGGCCAAACTCATTGCTTGGTATACCGTATGTATGTAATTGGTGGAATTGTACCCCATGGATTTGAGGTCAAAATTCTCCAAGATATTTAAGGACTGCAGCAAGGCTGGGCCTTGTGTCCACTCTTGCATTTTATAGACATCGATGCCCCGGTAGTTTACCTGAAGAGGCTCCTCGATTTTTACTTTCCAATTGGCCAAATCGGCTTCAGTGAATAGGCCACCTTGTTCTCTAGTGCCTCTGACGATTTCCTTGGCGATGTCTCCCTTATAAAACCGATCGTAGGCAGCATAGATGGCTTCTTTTCTGGATTTTTTAGCTTTTAAAGCGGTACGCTCGGCTTCCACTAATTTGAGTAGGGTTTGGTATAAATCTTCTTGCACAAAAATCTCTCCTGGAGAAGGAGCTTCTCTGGATGCTCCTAAATGGGGTAGAAATACCTTTTTGGAATAGGGCCATTCCTTTATCCGTGACTTGTTGTTTTCTATCGCTTGGGCTGTTTGGGCTTCGATGGGATAGCCTTTGGCTAAATCCATGGCGGGCTTGAGCACTTGTTCCAAACTCAGGGTCCCATATTCTGCCAGCATGGTAAGTATGCCTCCTGGTGTTCCCGGTGTTGTGGCAGCCAAAGGTCCATATTGAGGAGGATAGTCCATTCCCTGTCCTTTGTAAAATTCTACCGTTGCACCAGTAGGAGCTACCCCCATGGCATTGATGGCAATTACTTTTTTAAGTTGAGGATGATAGATCAAGGCTTGCGTCTCTCCCCCCCAAGATAGCACATCCCACATGGTAGATGTTGCTGCAATCATGGCACAGGCTGCATCTACCGCGTTTCCTCCTTGCTGAAAAATCATCGCCCCTGCAGTGGCAGCTAGAGGCTTACCGGTAATGGCTACCCAGTTTTTACCGTGTAAAATAGGGCGGTTATTGGGAGTGGTCCCCGCACCAAGACCAGGAAGTCCTTGTCCAAAAAGGTTGAAGGAAGCTAGATAGAGTAGGAGTGAAATTAGTTTTTTCATAAGGGTATACTTCTAATTAGAATTGAATTATGAAATTTCCACGAATGGATCGATCGCCTCAAGAAGGTAATTTTAGTTAAGATTAGCTTAATAGCATCACTTCTGCAAGGGATTGGGTAGGAGTGGGAGATAATTCATCATTTTCCTTTTGTTTCTATTCCTAGAGAAGGGGAATTTGATACAAAAGGGAGGGTGCTTTATGCAAATAGACACCATGCTTGAACTTTAAGTTCAGAGAATTGGTTTTAATTCGTGTATCTTTGAGGATATTCTTTTTTGATCCTATACCTCAGCGTTAAAAATACCAATTCTTGAATTTTAATACATTTAATTTTGAATCATCCCTTCAAGAAGGGTTAGATGCCATGGGCTTTGATCAGCCCACTCCCATACAGGAATTGGCTATTCCTGTCATTCTGGATGGAAAAGACCTCATCGCCTGTGCACAGACGGGAACGGGCAAGACTGCCGCATTTGTACTTCCTATATTGAATAAAATATCAAAGGTAGGAACAAGTACCTTGAATACCTTGATTTTGGCTCCTACCAGAGAATTAGCGATTCAAATTGATCAGCAAATACAGGGTTTTTCCTATTTCTTAGGTGTCAGCTCGGTGCCCATTTATGGGGGAGGAGATGGGATAGTATGGGAGCAGCAAAAGAAGGCCTTGGAAACGGGAGCTGAGATTGTGGTCGCTACTCCAGGCCGTCTCATTGCCTTACTGGCTGGCGGTAAAATTGATCTAAGTACCTTGAAGCACCTGGTCTTGGACGAGGCCGATCGGATGATGGATATGGGTTTTTCAGACGATATTCTAAAAATCATCACCTATTTACCCGCCCAGAGGCAGACCATACTTTTTTCAGCTACCATGCCTCCCAAAATCCGACAGTTTAGCATGAAGATTCTGAATAAGCCGGAGGAAATTTCCATTGCAATTGGTAAAACAGCTGCTGGGGTAACGCAATCCATGTATTCGGTCTACGATACTCAAAAAGAAGAGTTGGTTCGGTACATACTTTCCCAGAGGGCTTATGAAGCCGTCATTATTTTTTGCTCTACCAAAGAAAAGGTAAAAGCATTGTACAAGGTTTTGAAAAAAGGATTTGATGTAGAAGCTTTTCATTCGGATTTAGAACAAACCGAGCGAGAGCAAATCATGGCTGCCTTTAAAAATAAAGCAGTTAAAATCCTTATAGGAACAGATATTATTTCTCGAGGGATAGATGTAGTAGGTATAGAGTTGGTGATCAATTACGATACCCCTAGTGATCCTGAAGATTATGTCCATCGGGTGGGTCGTACGGCTAGGGCGGATGCAAAGGGAGAAGCCATCACCTTTGTCAATCCAAAGGACCAGCCTAAGTTTGTGCGCATAGAGAAGTTGATAGGAATGTCTGTACCAAAGCTCCCTTTACCTTCTTCCATGCAAGCAGGACCTACTTTCCTAGGGAATAAAAATTCAAATGCTGGATCGTCCTCATCTTCTGACCTTAAAAAGAAGAAGAAAAAAAAGAAAAAGAAATTTCCTAATGGGGGAACAAGTAAGGGCTATCCTGAATCCTCCTCACCTTTGACTCAGGTCTCAGAGCCTAGACCGGATAATACTCCAAGTAAGTTTGGGCAACGAAAAAATGTGATTGACTCTTAAAAGGAAGTTACTTCCCTATTTTTTTATCCAAGGCATATATACCAATTCCTAAAAGTAAAATCCCAATACCTGCTAGGCTTTCTAGGGGTCTATCCATAAGAAGGTAAAGCATCAGTGCGAGGCTAAAGCCTATATAAATCAATTGCAGTAAGGGCTTTAGGGGTGTTTTAAACCCAAGCTCCTGTTTAATTTTTAGGGAGGAAAAAACCGTGACGGTACTCATTAGTTGCAGGACAAATCCTGCATAGAGCATGATTTGCTCGAAGGATCCCGTCACAAAAAGGAATAAGCTAATTCCAGAATTTATAAAAATGGCTCTCACAGGGATCCCTTGAGGATTGACTACAGCTAGAGGTTTCCAAAGGGAATAGTCTTTGGCCATAGCAAATGTCACTCTTGGCCCAACCCAGGCGTAACCAGAAATAGTGGCGATGAGTTGAATTCCAATACATACACTAACCCAAATGGCTCCGGTGGGTCCAAATAAATTTCCAAAAGCTATGTCGGCTATGTTTACTTGCCCAGAAAGTTGGTCCACAGAGGCATGCTTAAGAATTACAAGTTGTACCAAAAGGTAGAGTAGCATTACCCCAAGAGTCGCTCCAATCAAGGCTTTGGGTAGATTTTTTCTTGGTTGATCAATTTCTTCGGTGATGTACGCGGCAGAATTCCATCCTGTGTAAGCATAAAAAACATAAATCAGGGATACGGCAAAGCCCGGTAAAAGTACTTCCTGTTGCCAAGAAGAAGAAAAATCTATTGCTTGTGTTGTGGCCTGGGAGCTAAATAAAAACCCTACTACAATTAGTGTGAGGATAAAAATAATTTTAAATCCAGTCATTAAATCTTGAAATTGGGCGGAGCGCTTTATAGAAAAAATGTGAACCAAGGGAATGAGTAGTAAAAAAAGTAATCCTGGTAAAATTGATTTTCCAAGGAGGGGTTCCAAGTAATCATTCATGGCCATAGCGGCTATGGCTATGGGAGCAGAGAAGCCAACGACTAAGGAAACCCAAGCATACAAGTAGCCTACCACAGGATGTATGGTTTCTGATAAAAAAATATAATCTCCACCAGTCTTTTTGAAGTGCGTTCCTAGCTCTGCATAGACCAAAGCGCCCATCAAGGCCATTATTCCTCCTATGGTCCATAAAATTAGAATTGACCAGGTGTTTTGAACGATTGTAAGTTGAAATCCAAGGCAAGTAAAAACTCCGGTTCCTATCATGTTAGCCATGACAATCCCTAAGGCAGTTTTCCAGGAAATTTTCGTTTTGGAACTCAAGGAGAGGAAGATTTAGGAGTTATGGAAAGAAGAACAAAGCTAAAAGTAAGCACATCCATTATCAAGGACCAGTTTAGTTTGATATGGAAAAAAAAAGCACCCTAATTTCTTAGAGTGCTTTTTTGCTATAATTCGTTTTTATTTTTTCATGTTTTGAAACAAGTCTAAGGGGGTAGCTTTCACTTTCTCTTCAAAAACCTTCCAATCTCCTTGGATAAAGGCTTCTACCTCTGCAATAGCAGCTGCTGCAGCCTCCTTGGCATGTGCTAACAGTCGTTCCTCAGTCGCCCCTGGAGCCCCATAGCTAGAGTTGGCATAGCTTCTTGGTGCAAAGAGGCGGGTCATGGTGCTGGGAAATAGATTTCTAACGATTCCTTGACCTTCTCTTCTTGGTCCATTGAATGCCTCTCTGGCTTTGTCTAACTTTTTCTTAATGTCTTTGGCAGCTGTTTCTAAGGCCTTTCCTTCTTCTGTTTTGATGTCCTTCAGCAGGGCATTGACCTTATCGATTACCTTTTGAGCTTCGTCCAACTTTTTGGTTGCAGCAGTCACTTCAGAAGATAAGCTTTCAACTTTTTTCAAAAAGGCATCTTTGGCTTCCAAATCTTTTAAATTGGGCTGAATCCTGGGATCGGCATGCACCGTAATGCTTGTTTTGGCGCTATCTCCGCCATAAAGGAAGAGTACCTGATAGGTGCCTGGAAGCGCATCCCCTCCACTAGGCTCAAAAAATCCTCTACGGCCTCCACCTCCTTGACCTCCTCCTTGGCCTCCGCCAAATCCTCCAGACATTTCGGTAGTAGACTTACGATCCAAATTCCAAATGATTCGATTAACTCCTAAAGAAGGCTGGGTCTTCAACGTTCGGATTTGTTCTCCAGCTTCATTAAAAATCTTAACGGTAACGGAATCCAATTTTTCTTTTTCGTCTTGGACAAAATAGCTCAATCTACCTCCAAACACCCTGTTTTCTCCAGCATACTTGGCAGAAGCCATGAATCGTTCTCCATGGGGTTGTTGTATTTCAGCTTGATAAGCATCTGGGGAGGTAAAAGCAGCGAGTTTGCCTGTAGGGGCTTTGCCTCCATTTTTAGCAAAGGCACGCAAAGGACGTATGTCGTCCAAAACGTAAATGGCTCGGCCAAAGGTACCGATTACCAAATCCGCCTCTCGTTCTTGAATAGTCATGTCATAGGTAGATACCGCCTTAGGATATCCATGTTCCCACTTGTTCCAAGTTTTAGCCTTATCAAAAGATACGTATAGGCCATATTCTGTACCTAAAAACACCAAATTAGGCTCTGTTGGATCTTGCTTGATGGACAAAGTATATCCCCAAACTTTTGAATCGTCTACGATCCGCGTAAATGTTTTTCCAAAATCAGAACTATGGTATGCGTAAGCAGCAAAATCATTGTTTCTATAATTGTTAGCAATTACCCATACTTCACCTGCTGCAAATGTTGACGCTTGGACTTGAGGAATCCAGGAGCCCTTGGGTAAACCAGTAAGTTTGGAAGCCACATTGGTCCATGTTTTTCCCCCATCTTGCGTCAGTTGCAAATTCCCATCGTCGGTACCCACCCAAATGACCTGTTTGGATACGGGAGAAGGAGCAATAGTTAGGATGGTGGTATGGTTTTCAGCTCCGGTAATATCGTAAGTTAATCCTCCTGTAAATTGCTGTCTTTGTTTGGTTGAATCGTTGGTGGTCAAATCTGGAGAAATGATTTCCCAAGTTTCTCCTGAATCGCTTGACTTGTGCAAAAACTGAGAAGCATAATACACGGTATTGACATCGTGAGGGTCTTGAGCAATGGCTGCGTTCCAATTGAATCGCAAAAAGACCTCTTTATCTGGATGGGTAGGACGCACCACACGGTTGTGGCCAGTCAGTTTGTCGTACCGTGTCACATTTCCTCCTTGCGACATGGTGTAGCCATACCTGGAATTGGCTGGATGGGGTACTACATCGAAGCCATCACCAAACGATACTTCTTGCCAATAAGTATTCCTAATTCCTTCATTTCTCCAAAGGTAGGCTGGGCCTGTCCAAGAACCATTGTCTTGCATACCACCATAGACATTGTAGGGCAGTTCGTTGTCTACATTGATGTGGTAGAACTGTCCTACGGTCAATCCTTCAGCAAAAAACCAGGTTTTACCCATATCCCTAGAAATGTTCAATCCTCCATCGTTGCCATCTATAAGCAGATTTGGATCATGGGGATTGATGTACCAAGCATGGTGGTCTGGGTGTACTCCTTCGTAAGACATCAGTTCTCGGAAGCTTTTTCCACCATCCTCGGTCACGCCAACCCTTGAATACAAGGTGTATAGCCTATTTTCATTTTTAGGATCTGCATGAATTTCAAAATAATAGAAGGGTCTATCTCCAATTTCACCTTTATCGTTTATCATGGTGAATTTTCCACCTCCATCTTCGGACACGTAAAGCGCATTTTTAGAAGATTCTATCAGGGCATATACTTTATTGCTATTTGCTTTGGATATGGCCAAACCCATTCTACCAAGTTTTCCTTTAGGGAGTCCATTTTCTTCTGCACTTAACTTTTTCCAATTTTCTCCTCCATCATGGGTTACATACAATCCTGAACTTTCTCCTCCCGATTCAAAAAACCAAGGGTAACGGCGATGCTCCCACATGTTGACAAAGAGTTTGTTGGGATTGTTGGGATCCATTATCATTTCACCCACACCTGTTTTTTGATCTACATAAAGGATTTTTTTCCAGGTTTTTCCTCCATCGCTAGTTTTATAGACCCCTCGTTCCTCTTGGGTTCCCCAAGGTGAGCCTATGGCTCCAACAAATACCGTGTTGGGATCATCGGGGTGGACAATTATTCTGTGAATGGCTCTGGTCTTTTCAAGCCCCATCAATTGCCAAGTTTTTCCTGCGTCCAAGGACCGGTATACTCCATAACCCATATTGAGTGAATTTCTTGGATTACCTTCTCCGGTACCCACCCAGATGATGGACGGATTTTTTTGGTAAATGGAAATGGCTCCGATGGAGTGTACTTTTTCCTGATCAAAAATTGGCTCCCATGTGATACCTCCGGAAGTAGATTTCCATAATCCTCCAGAAGCAGAACCTGCATACATGATGCTAGGATCATCATGAACGGCATCTATGGCAGTAATTCTTCCGCTCATGGCTCCAGGACCAATGCTGCGGGCTTTCATGGATTTGAATAAATCCATGTTGACTTGCTGGGCTTGACTGCTTAGGGAAAGGATAAGAGCAAGCGCTACTAGATAGATTTTTTTCATAGGAAGGCTATGGTTTTCAATTTGGACTCAATTAATAACATTTTGCTGATTTTCCCTATCAATTTTCCTTTAATGGAAGGGAAAGGTTTACTAACATGACTTTAAAATTACATGCAAGGTTTGGCTTAGCCTTCACTTTTAAGTTTCTTTGAAAAAAATAAAAAAATGCAAAAACATAGGCTCACCCTTCTTGGGATATTCTTGATTTTAGGACTCGCTTCAACCGCTATTGCGCAGCAGGCTAGATTTCAACAAGCCGTATCCTACACGATGGATGTAAACTTGGATGTGAAAACCAATCGCTATACTGGTACGCAAGTACTTCAGTATACCAACAATTCCCCAGACACCTTGAGGCGAATTTTTTATCACCTCTATTACAATGCCTTCCAGCCTGGAAGTGCGATGGATGTCAGGTCCAGAACGATAGCAGATCCCGACCAAAGGGTAAAAGATCGCATATCAAAACTAACTCCCGAAGAGATAGGGTACCTACATGCAACACGCTTGACCATGAACGGTACTCCTTTGACCATGAAAGAAGAAGGGACCATCCTAGAAGTAGATTTGATTGATCCAATTTTACCTCACAGCAGCGTACAGCTTGAAATGAGTTTTGAGGGGCAAGTTCCTCTACAAGTAAGAAGGTCTGGAAGGGATTCTGAGGAAGGGGTGCGGTATTCCATGTCTCAATGGTATCCCAAATTGGCCAATTATGACGAACAAGGTTGGCATGCAAACCCCTACGTAGGAAGGGAATTTTATGGGATATGGGGAGATTTTGATGTTAAAATTACCATCGACAAAACCTACACCCTAGGGGGCACCGGCTATCTTCAAAATCCTAACCAAATAGGTCATGGGTACGAAGATGAAGGAGTTAAGGTGCCAGAACCCAAAGGAAAAACCCTTACATGGCATTTTGTTGCCCCCAAGGTGCACGATTTCATGTGGGCGGCGGACAACAAATATGCCCATGATAAAATTCAAATGCCCAATGGAATCACTGTCCATCATTTTTACATACCTGGAGAGAAGACTAGTGAAAACTGGGAAAAATTGAAGGAATTTACACCCAAGGCGATTACGTTTTTATCTGAACGATTTGGGCAATATCCCTACAAACAATTTTCTGTGGTACAAGGGGGAGATGGAGGAATGGAATATGCTATGTCTACTTTAGTTACGGGAGAACGATCCTTGGCAAGTCTAGTAGGAGTGATGGTGCACGAGTTGGCCCATAGTTGGTTTCACGGAGTGCTAGCTAGCAATGAATCTTTGTACCCTTGGATGGATGAGGGTTTTACTTCCTATGCCACAAACTTGGCCATGTCTTCCATTTTTTTAAAATCTGAAAATCCCCACAGAGGATCTTATGCGGGATATTATAGGCTAGTAGCCTCTGGGCTAGAAGAACCCATGTCTACTCATGCGGATCATTACCACACCAACTCGGCATATGGATTGGCTGCTTATTCCAAAGGAGCTGTATTCTTGGCCCAGTTGGGGTATGTCATAGGGGAAGAGGCAAGGGACAAGGGGATGTTGCGGTATTGGAATACTTGGCAATTTAGACATCCCAATGCCAATGATTTGATCCGCGCAATGGAAAAGCAAAGTGGGCTGGAATTGGATTGGTATAAGGAATATTTCGTCTATTCAACCAAAACTATCGACTACGCCGTCAAGGAAGTTGTTCCTTCTAAAGAAGGAACTAGCATTACTCTGGAGAGAGTTGGGTTGATGCCCATGCCGGTAGATTTGCAAATCACCTTCCAAGATGGGACCAAAGAGCTAATCTATTTGCCGCTTGACTTGATGAGGGGAGGGAAGGCAGAGGAGCTGGGAAGTGCTACAAGGGTACAGACTAAGGTTTGGACTTGGACCTTTCCCCAAATGACTGTATATGTATCTAAACCTGTTGAGTCAATTAAATCTGTAGAAATAGATCCTAGTAGAAGAATGGCTGACGTCTCCCTAGAAAACAATAAAGTGGAGTTTTAGGCTCCACTTTCAAAAAAAAAGGTGGGATAACCCACCTTTTTTATTTCTGGATCAACCAGCGTTTTTCTTGTTTTGTACTTCAGTACGGATAGCTTGAGCTAGGTTCTTCAAATCTTGCATACCTTTTCTAACACGGGTACCTGCAGCTTGGTTTCCTTTGCCATAGAACTTTTCGAAATCAGCTTCTAGGCTGTTTACTAAATTTTTTACGTCGCTAAATCTGCTCATAGTAAAAGTTTTTTAGGGTTGATGATTGTTTATAAGGTCCAATATAGGTCAAATACTTTCTATTTCAACTCAGAGGCCGTTTTTTTTATAAAATTTTTTATTCTCCGAAAGAAAGAGCAATCTCAGAGTTCTTGTAAATTCCAGAAACGAGCTTGTCTTTTACCGCAGCAAAAGCTTTTACGGTCAAGTTTACATCCTCTAAGGTATGCACTGCTGTTGGGATTAACCTCAAGATAATCATGCCTTTAGGTATTACTGGGTAAATTACTACGGAACAAAAGATTCCAAAATTCTCTCTTAAATCCATGGAAAGGGCAGCAGCTTCACCTACGGTACCGTTAAGGACGACTGGGGTTACTGGAGAATTAGATTTACCAGTACTGAATCCATTTTCTACCAGTCCCTTTCGTAAAGCATGCACGATTTTCCAAAGATTATCTTTCAATTCAGGTTGACTTCTCAGCATGTCTAGTCTTTTTAAGGCTCCTTCTACCAGCAACATGGGGAGTGACTTGGCAAAGATCTGAGACCTCATGTTGTATCTTAAGAATAAAATGACCTCTGCATCACCTGCAATAAACGCTCCTATAGAAGCCATGGATTTGGCGAAAGTAGAGAAGTAAAGGTCTACTTGATCTTGCACTCCTTGTTCTTCGGCTGTTCCTGCTCCCGTAGCACCCATAGTTCCAAAACCATGTGCATCGTCGACCAATAGTCGAAACTCGTATTTGCTCTTAAGAGCAGCGATTTCCTTCAATTTTCCTTGATCACCTGTCATTCCAAACACTCCCTCGGTAATCACAAGGATACCCCCCCCTGTTTCTGCTGCTAATTTGGTAGCACGTTGAAGTTGTTTTTCACAGTTTTCTATATCGTTGTGGGGGAAGACATACCTTTTTCCAAGATGCATCCTCAATGCATCGATGATGCAAGCATGGCATTCGGAATCGTAAACGACCACATCTTTTCTATCCAAAAGCGCATCAATTACTGACATGATGCCTTGGTAGCCGTAATTCAATAAATAGGATTTTTCTTTTCCAACAAAAGAAGCCAATTCATCCTCCAGCTGCTCGTGAAGGTCTGTTTGTCCAGACATCATTCGAGCTCCCATAGGATACGCGGCTCCCCACTTGGCGGCTGCATCAGCATCTGCTTTTCGAATGTCGGGGTGGTTTGCCAATCCGAGATAGTTGTTCAGACTCCAGGTAAGAACTTCTTTTCCTTTGAACTTCATTCTTGGGGCAATTTCTCCTTCCAATTTGGGAAACGACCAGTAGCCGTCTGCAAACTCAGAGTGCTTGCCCAAGGGGCCCATATTCGTTTTTAATTTTGAAAATAAATCCAAGGTCTTTTGATTTTAAAGGGTTAGGGATAAGTGATTTTGATAAAATCAACCAAAAATAAGAGGAATCTAACTTGTAAACAAAAAACTGGTTTTACTAAGAAATAAAGGTGAAAAAGCTCAAAATAAATTCCGTATTTCGCAGAGGTACTTTGATAAACCCAAAAAATCTTTAGCGAGTCTATGGCAAAAATATCCAAGCTTTTGGTAGCCAACCGGGGCGAAATTGCCCTCCGAATCATGAGGACGGCTCATGAGATGGGGATTGCTACCGTAGCTGTGTACTCGGAGGCAGATCGATTGTCTCCTCATGTCAAATTTGCTGACGAGGCAGTTTGCCTAGGTCCAGCCCCATCCAATCAATCCTACCTTGTTGCAGACAAAATTATAGAAGCTTGTTTGAGATTGCAGGTGGATGCCGTTCATCCAGGCTATGGGTTCCTGTCTGAGAATGCTTCCTTTGCTAGAAAAGTAAAAGAAGCGGGAATTATTTTCGTAGGCCCCTCTCCAGAAGCTATAGAGATCATGGGCTCTAAGCTTGCCGCCAAGCAAGCAGTTTCCAGCTATAATATTCCCTTGGTACCAGGTACGGAAGAATCCATCTCCGATATAGAATTGGCTAAAGGCAAAGCCAAAGAAATAGGATATCCTATTCTTATTAAAGCTTCAGCTGGGGGAGGGGGTAAAGGAATGCGGATTGTGAATTCCGAAGAAGAATTTGAGGAACAAATGAAGCGGGCCGTGTCTGAAGCGATTTCTTCCTTTGGTGATGGAGCGGTATTTATAGAAAAATACATTACTTCTCCTCGTCATATAGAAATTCAGATCTTAGGTGATCACCAAGGAAACTTGGTTTATTTATTTGAAAGAGAGTGCTCCATACAGCGCAGGCATCAAAAAGTAATTGAAGAGGCTCCTTCTGCGGTAGTTAACCCAGCGCTTCGTAAAGCTATGGGAGAAGCTGCGATAGGTGTGGCAAGGGCCTGTTCCTATTTTGGTGCGGGAACGGTGGAATTTATCGTGGACGAACACCTGAACTTTTATTTTTTAGAGATGAATACCCGTCTCCAGGTAGAGCATCCTGTGACGGAAATGATTACAGGGAAAGACTTAGTTCGGGAACAAATCTGGATTGCAGAAGGTAAGCCACTTTCCTTTACCCAAGAGGATTTAAGTATTCAAGGACATGCAGTTGAGGTGCGTGTTTATGCAGAAGATCCCAAAAACAATTTTTTACCTGATATTGGAAAGCTCCATACCTATCAAAGGCCTCAAGGTCCAGGTATCCGAGTAGACGATGGATTTGAGGAGGGCATGGAGATTCCAATTTATTACGATCCCATGATTGCCAAGTTGATTGCACATGGGGCAACTCGTCAGGAGGCTATTGATCGCATGATTCGTGCCATTGATGACTACCGAATCACGGGAATTCAGACTACCTTGGATTTTTGTCGATTTGCTTTGTCGCATCAGGCGTTTCAATCGGGGAATTTTGATACCAAATTTGTGGAGCGCTATTTCAGTCCTGATGTTTTGGAGCCTGTATTTACCGAAGAAGAGAAGCAACTACTAGCTGCTTTGGCAGTGGAATTTTTTGAAAAGGAAGACTCAAAAAGAAATCCCAAAACACCCATTACCACTTCCACCAACTGGCCCAACCGACTGATCTGATGGCAGAGATTTTACCAATTAGGGCTTGGAGATATGGGAATGATCTGGCAAAGAATATGGAAGCCTTAACGGCTCCCTTGTTTGATGTGGTTTCCCAAAAGCAAAGAGATATCCTTTACAAAAGCCCCATAAACAGTATTCATCTTTCGGTACCCCAAGGACCAGATCCAGCAAATGAGGCCAAAAAACTCTTGAAAAAATGGAAGGCGAAAAGGGTTTTAATTCAAGACGATAAGCCAGGTATTTATGTGTATTATCAATACTTTAGACTTCCTGGAGAGGAAATGGAGCGATGTAGAAAGGGATTTATGGCCCATATCAAGGCCTACGATTGGGAGGAGAGAGAAATTTTGCGCCACGAGCAAACCATACATTCGGCTGTATCTGACCGTATTGATTTACTAAGGGCAACTGAAATTCAAGCAAGTCCCACCCACGGTTTGTACGAAGATGAGGGAAATGAGCTAGAAGTCTTAATGGATCTTGCCATGGAAAATCCTTTGTACGATCTGGAAGACTATCAAGGTGTACGTGAAGTGTTGGGAGTAATCACCGATCCAAAGGTCATAGCCAAATTTGTGGCAACTCTTTCTTCAAAAAAAGTGATTTTAGCCGATGGACATCATCGGCTGGAAGCGGCGATTGCTTACAGGAAAGAAATGGCTGAAGTGAATAAGGATTTACCATGGAAGGGAGCAGATTACCATTTAATGTACTTGACCAATATCCACGGCAACCATCTTAAAATTTTGCCTACCCATAGGTTGTATTACAGCTATCCCCATTCCAAGGAGAAGTTTCTGGATGATTTAGAACCTTGGTTTGAATCCAGGTATCTTGGAGATGCAGAAGAATTGGCGACCTATGCTTTTCAAAGAAAATGGTCTTTCGGTTTGATTTGGGGTGATGCAGCCTATGTGTTCAAATTTAGGCCAGAAAAACTTAGTGTTATCGCCGAGGCATTTCCAGAAGCCTTGCGTGAACTTGATGTTGTAATTTTGCATTATATTCTATTTTACAAAATTTTGGGAATTTCTATGGAGGATCAGCGCCATTCAGCCCATTTGGCATTTGAGAGAAATTTTTCTCGATGCCTTCATGAGGTAGAATCAGGCATAGCTTCCTTTGCAGTAATTACTAGAGAAGTAGACTTAAAGCAAGTTGTAGAAGTATGTAGATCTGGCCATGTAATGCCACAAAAATCTACTTATTTTTATCCCAAAGCCGTGGGAGGCCTGCTGTTTGGAAGTATTAAGCAAGAAGAATTTGACTACGATTATGCCCAGTTTTTTATCTAATCTCGCATCAAAAAAAATAATTCTAGCTTCTGCATCTCCAAGAAGGCAGGAACTTTTACGGGGCTTAGAAATAGATTTTCAAGTGAAGGTTTTTCCTATCGATGAAAGTATTCCAGAGGAGATTCCAGCGGAATTTGCTGCAGCCTTTCTTTCCAAGCGAAAAGCGGATCTTTTTCCAGTTGAATTGGAAGAAGATGAATTGCTAATCACAGCCGATACCCTTGTAATAGATGGTGGAAAAGTGATGGGAAAACCAGCAGATGAACAAGAAGCTTTTGAGATGTTGAAAAGCCTGTCAGGTGCTACCCATACCGTGATGACGGCGGTGACCCTCAAGGATAGAAAAACCTCCATTACCTTAGAGGATGAAGCAAAGGTGACTTTTTGCTTTTTAGAGGAAGATGAAATATGGCATTACCTAAAAAAATACCAGCCATTCGATAAAGCGGGTGCCTATGGGATTCAAGAATGGATAGGATTTATAGGAGTGAATAGCATCACAGGTTCTTATTTTACGGTGATGGGACTTCCTCTACACCTGGTATATGCTCAACTGAAAAAATGGAAGTAGTTTTAAGCGGCCTTTCCTGATGTGAAAGAAAAAATTAAAGCGGGTGTTCCCGCTTTAATTTTCTTTTTTCACCCGTTTCCCTTCTACTGCAAACGAATCCATCAGGGTTCCTTTAACATTTTCTTCAGGTTGAAGGGTCAAATAGAGGTCCATGCCTTGAGCAAAGAAGTAAAGTGTAACGCTCTTCTCTTCTTCAGTAATTTTACTCATGGTGATGGTAGTTTTGTCATCTGGGTTGACAAATTTACCTACCAATTTACCATCTACCCGCTCGAGGGTAAGTACGAGGCTGATGGTTCCCATGGGCGTGTCTTTGATTTGGACGTCCCAATCTCCTACAAAGTAGTCGGAGCTTTGTGCCATTGCCATGGAGGAGAATAAAACCAATCCAAAGCATAACAAGAGGTGAGAAAGTATTTTCATAAGTTTTGTATTTGTTAAATAGTTAGGAAATATAAAGAAAAGATTTAAGTTTTTGTATCCCAGGGCGATAACTCCCTTTTGGTATTCTTTTAAATTTTAGGGGGTAGGAGTTTGTACAATACAGGAGTAACTATTCTAGAAAGGAGGGTAGAACTGATTAAGCCTCCAATAAGTACGATGGCAAGGGGTGATATCAAGGGATTGGTACTCAAGGCAACAGGAATTAAGCCTCCAATGGCGGTGATGGTTGTCAAGACTATGGGTAGGAATCGAATTTCCCCAGATTTTTGAATGGCAGTATCTAAGTCAACCCCTTCTTTTCTAAGTTGATTGGTAAAATCAACTAGAAGTATGGAAGTCTTTACTTCTATCCCTGCTAATGCAATCAAGCCTATGATGGCTACAAAGGAAAGGGAATTGCCCGTTATCCATAGAGCAATCAAAGCACCTACCATTCCCAAGGGAATCACAGAGAGGACAATTATTGTGCTTTTGAAAGTCCTGAAAAGTAGAATCAAAACAGAGATAAACAGAAATGCTGTGATGATGATGATGGAATTAAATCCAGCAAAAGACTCTTGTCTGGTTTCGTATTCACCTCCTAGGGTGAAACGGTACCCTTCTGGTAGGGGAATTTGGTCTAGCTTGGCTAAGACTTCATTGAATACCCTATCGGTAAGAAAATTGGCATTTACAAATGAAGAGACAGACACGGACCTATTTTTATTGTAATGGTCAATGGTCAAGGTACTGCTTTCAAACTTAAGATCTGCGATTTGGGAAAGCGGAATCCCTTTGCCTTGATTATTATAAATGTAGATGGGCTCGAACGTGTCTAGCGTTGCGCGTGCAGATTTGGGTGTAGTGAGTACTATCGATCGTTCGTCACCTTGGGGATCTGTAAACGTTCCCATAGTTAATCCCGCTAAAGCCAAACGTACGGTTTGATCTATTTCAGAGGTACTAATTCCCAATTGCCGGGCCTTTTCCTTTTGAATATCCACCCGTATATCGGTTTTTAAGTTGGCTACGGGGTTATTTACATAAATTGTTCCTGGAGTTTGTTTGAGAAGTTTTTCTACTTGTCCAGCCAGGCTTCGTAGGGTATCCAAATTTTCTCCAACTACCCGAATTTCAATGGGAGCCGTGACAGGAGGTCCTTGTTCGAAGTTTTTCACTTCCACTTTTGCGCCGACCACTTTTGCAAAACTCGCTTGAAGGTTTTGGATGATTTCTAATTTCCGGGGAGCAGTAGTTTCTGGTTTAAGTTGCACAAAAAGTTGACCGTAATCACTACGGTCGTTTTCAGGAATCTCGTTATAGTAAATGCGGGGATTTCCTTTCCCTACATTGGTAGCAAAGTTTCGTAATTCAGGAATTTTAGCCACCTCTTTTTCAATTTGTCTTACCAGGCTATCCGTATAACTTAGGTTAGACTGAAGAGGTGTGGTAATATTTACGAGGAACTGAGGTTTTTCTGATGTGGGGAAAAGACTAAATCCTATAATTGGGAATAAGGCCAATGAAGCAAGGAAAATAGAGCCTGACAAAATAAGGGTAGCAATGGGCCTTTTTAAGGCTTTTTCCAAAAGCGGGGCATAACTACTATGTATCCCTTTTTGAAACAAGTCGTAGAATTTGTTGGAATGCCCTTCTTTCTTATTTTTTAAAAGCCAGGAAGAGAGAAAGGGAATGATAGTGAGCGAAACAACCAAGGAAGCCAGCACACTCGTGATCACAGAGATGGGTAAGCTTCTCACAAAATCCCCAGAACTTTCTGGCAAGAAGACTAAGGGAAGAAAGGCAATGATTAGAGTAATGGTACAACCAACTACCGAAATGGAAATTTGCTGAGTTGCTTTTAATGCCGCTTCTTTTTTACTGTAGCCATCTCTAATCCATCGTTCGATATTTTCTACTACTACGATGCTATCGTCCACCAGTAGGCCTAATGCTACCACCAAACCCACTATACTGAGTTGGTTGAGTCCATAGCCTAACGCATTCATCAAAATCAAACCAATGGCAAGAGACAAGGGAATAGAAATCATGACTATAATTGATGCTCTATTTCCCAAGGGAAGCAAGGTCACAAACACCAAGGCTATAGCAATTAAAAAATCCATCCCTAATCCGCCCAGTCGTCTATTGACATAATCTGCTTGATCAAAAGCCACGATCAAATCTATATTTTGAGGGAGCTTTTCAGAAAATGAACTTAGCAAGGGACTATATTTTTCTTGCACAGTGGAAATATTCGTGCCCTCCTTCAAGGCTGCGGTCACAAAGACTGATCGAAATCCGTTGAGCCGAGTGAGGTAATTGGAGGTCTCAAAATCATTTCGAACATGGGCCACATCTTTCAAAAGGATATTTTTCCCTTGAAGGGAGAAGACTATAGTTTCAGCAATCTCTTCCGCAGAACTGTAATTTCCACTTGTTTTTACATTGAAAGTTTTATTTCCTGCATCCACCTGGCCTCCAGGGATATTGCTCAATTCACTTTTGATGCTACCAATAAGTGCTCCTAATGGAATATTCATGGCAGCTACTTTGTCTAGCTGCAATTCAATTTTTACCAATTGGGCTGGTAAGCCATGAATTTTGACATTTTTTAATTCGGTGATGCTTTCTAACTCCTTTTGTAGGCGATCAGCCTC
>Ga0315906_10000587_pt1 | contig 58036 bp, 41 predicted proteins | sample LakEriMetagenome_4_FD_203526 | JGI IMG/M metagenome (GOLD analysis project Ga0315906, IMG submission 203526) | Freshwater fungal communities from buoy surface, Lake Erie, Ohio, United States - Buoy 2 MA122 | ecosystem: Environmental > Aquatic > Freshwater > Lake > Lake biofilm | place: USA... | reverse complement strand
GGGCATTTGCGACGGCCGGTATAAATGAAACTAGGGCTATAATGTAAATGATTGCCATCATTCAAAGGGTTCTGTAGATTGGTATTTGGAATCAACTACCATTTTAAGCATGTGCCTTGTGGCATTTATCAATCCGTTGGCTGCTTTTTGATCCAATTTGACAGGGAACGATATCCTACTATAATCTCTTTGTATTTTCCTAATGAACATTTGTCTATCTACACACTTTCCATTGTTTTTACAATTTACAAAAAACATGCCAGAAGCCTCATCGTAGTTTATGCTGGCTATATCCAAGTCTTTGCACATAACCTGGTCTTCTCTTATGATTTGTCCGTTTTTAAAATATCGACTTACAAGAATTCCCCTGTCAACGGTCAATTCGGAATGAGGAGCTAATTTCTGATTAATGTAGCTTAGCGTTTCTTCCATTGGAATCGTTTGTGAGAAAACGGCTTCAACTCCGAGGATTGATAACAAAATTGTGATGATTGATTCTTTCACACTCCAAAATTAACAATACTGATGATGGAAGTTGTTATATCCCAATGTCCTATTTTAAATTCGACCTTCGTATATTTGGAATTCTCTCTATTGTCGCAATAAAGTCTTGTTATACAGCAATATACAATCATGGATTGATTCTCGGACAGTGAGTTTTCGGGTTTGTTTTTCCTTTATTGCTCTTTTCACTCTAATATTCTTGTTGCCCTACAGTGTTTCATCTCAAGGCAGGGTGAAGGTTCCTGTACGGATTAAAATTGAGGATGGTAGCTTAGACGGTGTTACTGTGGTGTTGAACAATAACACTACTGGGGAAATCAACGAAGTTCCAGGTGAGAAAAGTATGAATTTGGAACTCAAACTGAACAATAGTTATTTGATTTCATTTACAAAGCAGGGATACATAACCAAAAGAATTTCCTTTAACGCCAATATGCCATCTAGCCGTTCTGGCCAAGAGCTCTATCCTTTCAATTTTGAGGTTGTGCTTTTTCCCCAGTATGAAGGCTTGAATATTGTCGTATTCAATCAGCCAGTGGCCAAGATTTTTTTTGATCCATTATTGGATGATTTCGACTATGATACAGATTACACCAAGCAAATTCAATCTGCATTGAAAAAGGCTGAAGAGGAAATTGTGGCACGGCAAAAGGAGGAAAGGAAGATTGCACAGGAAAAACAACTAGAACAACAACGGGCTCAGGTAGCTGAACAAAACAGGTTGAGGCAAGAGGAGGAGAAAATAAATGCCGACAAGCGAAAAAAAGATGCAGAAGAGCGAAAGTTGGCTCGTGAGCAAGATCGCAATAGCCGTGTGGATCAGGATCGGCGATCCAATACTGTTCAACCTGAAATCGGTGCGGAAAATCGAAGTACCAATCAAACATCAGGAAGTGAAACTCCACCAATTGAAGCTAATGGTTCTGGTGGATTTGAAAATAGGCAAACCGGAAACTCTACATCAGGTTCAGAGTCCAGAGGTGGCACCATAGGTGTTGCTGGTGATGACCAAAGAATTGGAGGTATTTCTGTACAATCTGGAACTTCTGAAACCAATTCTATTTTATCACAGGGAGGAGGCGATGAATCATTGAGCATGAAACCAAATGTCGATTCTGGAAACGATGAAAAATCACTAAGCGAACCTGTTTTAAACCGAGGAGAAGAGGATTTATTGAATGGGAGTTCAAGTAATGGCGCAAACCCATTACCAAATCTTTCGACCTCTACAAATGCTAATTCTGTAGGCAGTGTATTGGGTTTAGCCGGTGAGATAAAAGTAGACGAGTACAGAGAAAATGGTAAGACCATTTTGAGGATTCGGATTTTTGGAGCGGGTTTTGAAGACACATATTACAAGGTGGTCTTTGATTGGGGTGGTGTATTTTATTATAAATCAGTAAGTAACATATCTCAGGCTTACTTTTACTCTGTAACTGGATATCGTTGATTTTCATTTGAGTACTTGTAAGGTTTCTTGTTTTTTTACCTCATTCATTTTGGTTGAGGTTATAGCTTGCATTCAAATAATATTGGATGACAAGACTTATACAAGGTATTTCCAATCTGAAACTCAATATTTTTTTCCGTGGCAATTTGGTTAGTTCTATTAGTTCTAATTGCGAGTCATCGGAAGAATTTAACCGATTTGCAGCTCGATATTTGAGGGCAGGTATATTGATTGCTTTGGTTTTGAATCCACTTTTCGGATTACTTGATTATTTGACTGCTCCTGAGCTTTTCCAGCAATTCATGGGTATACGATTAATTGTTTCTGGCTGTTTTGCCCTAATGTTGGCTTATTTGGTCAAGAACAATGGCAAGGTTTTGAATATTGGTTTTATGGTGCTAAGCTTGGTTGTGATTCAGGATTCCTGGTTTTTTAGCCATGCCGATTTGGATGACATGCAGCAGATGTCACTTTCTTTTGTTGCCGATTTTGTTGGTGCGGGTTTGGTTTTGCTTTGGCCAATAGGATTAGCCTTCACTTTTCTGTTGCTATTATTCGGTGTAAACATTTTCTTGTATTCCCTGGTGTCTGAATTGACTTTTGGAGCATTTATGGCAAATGGAGGCTTTTTGGTGGCCGCCTGCGCTGTTTTCAGTATGGTCATGGTTGTTTCTAGATATTATTCTTTGAGAGCCATCATGGATTCAAGGGCGGAGTTGCTGCGTTCGAACAAACAGATGTCGTTGCAAAATGAGATTATTAGACAAAAGGGAATCGAACTTCAAAACTCAAACTCCAGATTGCGGGAGTTTGCGCACATGGTTTCGCATGATTTAAAGACCCCTTTGCGAGGCATTAGAAATCTGGCTGGTTGGATGCGTGAGGATTGTTCTAGTCAGCTTAACAAAGAGGGCAGGACTCATTTGGATATGATGGACAGGCAAATCATAAAGATGGAAAATCTTATCCGCGATATGCTGGAATATTCCAAGAACGGCAATCTCGATTCAACGCAGGAATGGATTAGTCTGGATGATTTGATTCAAGAGGTCATTGAGACAGTAGATGTAGGACGGAAAACAAAGTTTATGGTCAAATCGTCTGTGCCTGTGATTAAAAGTACACGATTGGTTGTCGGACAAGTTTTGCAGAATCTTTTATCAAATTCCATCAAGCATAATGACAAGCAGAGGGCTGAGGTGATTATTTCAGTTTCGGAAGAGGATGGATATGTTCGATTCAGTATTTCCGATAATGGTCCTGGTATCGCTCCTTGCGATCAATCCAAGGTGTTCAGATTATTTCAAACATTGGGTGAATCAGGTTATGAGTCATCAGGCGTTGGACTCCCTGTAGCAAAGAAAATGGTGGAGGATTCAGGTGGTTCAATATGGATAGAGTCGGAGAGGGGTTGCGGTGCGGTATTTCATTTCACTTTACCAAACGATCGAATACATTCATAAAAGTAAAAAGCCGCTTCATAGAAGCGGCTTTGTTAGTTTATATATGGGAACTTTTACTCCTTTGGAGCAGCCTCAATCGACAGAAGTTCGACTTCAAAAACCAAGGTCTCACCAGGTCCAATATCTCCTCCGGCACCACGCTCACCGTAGGCAAGGTCTGATGGTATGAATAATTTCCATTTGGAACCTACAGGCATTAGCTGCAAAGCTTCTGTCCATCCCTTGATAACCCCGTTAACTGGAAATACGGCAGGTTCTCCTCTATCTACGGAGCTATCGAAAACCTTACCGTTGATGAGTGTTCCGTGATAGTGTGTTTTGACCACATCAGTTGTTGAGGGCTTGGGGCCAGTTCCCATTTTGATTACAGAATATTGAAGTCCAGAAGCCAATTGGGTAACACCTTCTTTTTTGGCGTTTTCTTGGAGGAATTTCTTTCCTTTCTCCACATTCTCAGACTGCTTCTTATTTTGTTGCTGTTGCAGATAGCCAGTAACTATGTCTTGACATTGCTGGTCAGTAAGCATTAGACTATCGTTCTTGAAAGCGTCCTTCATGGCGCTCATCATGACCTCGAGGTTAACATTTTCGAGATTGCTTCTCTTAAGGTTTTTGCCGATGTCGGCTCCGATAGCATAACTAACCGAGTCGATTTGAGATGTTAATTTGGCTTTGCCGTTTTTTTGAGCATCACAGGAAGTCAAGGTTGAAATAGCCAAGATACCTGCTAATACAATGGAATTTGTTTTCATAATTGTTGATGTTTGTTGCAAAGATACCTAATGTAAAGAAGCTAAAGATGACCTTTTTTATGATTTGAAATACTTTGTATATAATTGAATGATAGATATATAGCTATCATTATGGGGGTGGCATTTAACTTGATTACAAGTTTTGATTGCGCATAGTCCTCAAATTCGTTTCCTCTGTGGCACTTCATTATGCATATATTTGAAGTAATAGGAATATTGTAAACTGATGAGCTATTTTTCCGTTGTGGATTTGTTTTATGGTCCGCTCTTCTTATTCGGATTAATTATATACGGGCGGGTAACAAAATATAGTAGGGTTGAAAAGTTTCCGGAGTATGAATATTTTTCTAGGGGATTATATTGTAAGCTTCTAGGAGGACTTTCTCTTTGTTTCATTTATGCCATATACTATGGTGGTGGCGATACGCTGAACTATTTCCGTGATGCCACATTGGTTTCTAAATTGCTTATAAGTAATCCAGGTGGCTTTGTTGAAGTCATGTTAAAGGGAAATGTCCCCGAAACAAAGTACATATTTACAAGTGAAACCGGATTTCCCCTTTACAAAGATCAGCCCACATTTTTCGTGGTAAGGGTGGCCGCACCTATCGTTTTATTAAGCGGAGGGAGCTTCATTGTTACAACCCTTATTTTCGCTTTGATGTCTTTTTTTGGAAATTGGCGATTATACAAGGTATTTATAACCGAATTTCCTGATTTGAAAAAGGAGATGGCAATTGCATTTCTGTTTATACCTAGTGTTTTTTTCTGGGGATCTGGTTTATTGAAAGACACCATTACACTTAGTTGCATCGGGTTTTATACCTATTCATTTTACAAGATTTTCATACTTCGGGAGAAGTTTTTTTCCAATGCAGTTGTTATTTTTTTAGCTTCATTTTTGATTCTTCAAATCAAGCCCTATATCATTTTCGCCTTGCTTCCAGGTTCCATAATTTGGATAGTAAATAAGCAAGTAATAGGGATGAAGAATAAGGTCATAAAATTTCTAACGGGTCCTTTTCTTTTATCAGTCGGTGTGCTTGGCGGTTACTTACTGCTTGCCAACATGAGTGGCTTGTTGGGTTTGTATTCGCTCGATAGTGTGTTGGATCGAGCTGTTATTACCAATCAGGATTTGAAAGCTGACTACTACAAAGGTAATAGTGTCGATATCGGGGAATTTGAGGCGACTATACCCAGTATGCTTTCCAAGGCTCCTGTGGCCATCAATCTTGCATTGTTTAGACCCTATCTTTGGGAAGCAAATAACCTGGTAATGTTGATTTCGGGATTGGAGTGTTTCATCATGATGATATTTACCATACGGGTTTTGATAAAAACACGGCTTTTTGGTGCCTTCCCTATTATCTATAAGAACCACTTGCTCTCCTTTGCTCTGATTTTTAGTTTGTTTTTTGCTTTTTCCGTAGGTATTTCAACCAGTAACTTTGGAAGTCTGGTAAGGTATCGTATACCAGTTTTGCCCTTTTTCATAGCTTCTATGTACATTATAAGACATTTGTACATTAAAAAGCAGCAAGAAGCTGATGCCTGATTTCGGCTCTTAAGTTAAAATCATTAAAAGAATTAGATTGTTACCTTTTTCCCGAATAGAATTTCTCGAGCCACATTTGCAACACAATCATCTGCCAAAGTCTGTTATACATGAACTCAGACTTGCCAAAGTATGCGTCTTTGCACGCCTTAACAGCGTCATATTGAAGGACACCAAATTGATTTACGGTTTGTTCAGATAAGTAGTGGTCAATAAGGTATTTTAAAGATGTTTTAAGCCATTTGTTCAGTGGTATGGCAAAGCCTTGTTTAGGCTTGTCAAACAAATGTTTTGGAACATATTGATACAACACCTTTTTTAGAATGTATTTGGTGACCCCATTCCGGTACTTTAAGTTAGGGGATATGTTCAATGCCATTTCCACAATCCTATGGTCCAAATAAGGCACGCGAGTCTCAATCGAATATTTCATACTGGCACGATCAACTTTGGTCAGCAAATCATCCTGCAGATAGTTCTCCACATCATAAAGGGCTTGTAGCTCCACCGCTTTCAGTTTCCTTTCCTGTACATTGATTCCACCCTCAGCCATAGGGTCAATTGCCAATCGTTTGTAGTTTCCAGAGAAAAACAATTCAGATTCTGAAATTTCCACATCCGTCTGGTTTTTCAGAAGTCCGGGTATTTCCTTTTCGGCAAACAGATATTGCTCTTGGGAGAATATATGGCTTCGTAGCGATTTCGGGTTGTCGTAATCCAGGAGTCTTCCGATGCGTTGATATCTGGATGACATACCTTCCATTATTTTGGATGCGGGTTTACGAATCGCTTGTACAAGCGGATTGGATAGTCGGTCGGCCCATACATGCGCACCATATCCGAAAAATAATTCATCACCTCCTTCACCTGATAATGTTACTCGAACATATTGACTGGCTAATTTGGATACCAACATCGTTGGGATACAAGATGAATCAGCAAATGGTTCATCATAGGTATCGGTAATGGTGTCAATCAATTTAAGCGCATCCTTGTAGGAGATGATGAATTCATGATGGGCAGTACCCAGATAATTGGCAACAGCTTTTGCATATTCAGATTCGTTGTGGCTATTCTCTTCGAAACCGATGGAAAAAGTATTCACTTTGATACTTGAAAGCATGGTCGCCTGAGCTGTTATCAGGCTGGAGTCAATACCCCCGCTCAAGAATACTCCAAAAGGTACATCACTCTTCAATTGATATTGGACAGAGCTGATCAACAAATCACTTATTTTCACCATAGCCTGGTCTTGTCGCGTGATAATGTTGCTCGAAATTTTGTTGTGTATGCTCCAATATTTTTTTGTTTCCATCCCTTTGGATCCGATTTTCATCATGGATCCACTGGGTAGTTTGTAAATGTTTTTGTAAATGGAGTGTGGAGCAGGAATGTACCCGAAATGAAGATACCTGTTTATTGCCGAGTGGTTGATCTCCAAGGGTATTTGCTCAAGACAGGTGATGCTTTTCAGTTCTGAAGCGAAAGCAAAGTTAGTTCCATCCCAGTAGTAATAAAGGGGCTTAATGCCAATCCGATCTCTATACAGGTAAAGCTCCTTTTCAAGCTTGTCGTAGATCGCGAATGCGAACATTCCATTGAGCTCCTGGACGAAGTCAGGGCCGTATCTGGCAAATGCCTCCAATAAAACCTCCGTATCGGAAGCTGATTTGAAAGCAAAACTGTTTTCATCTTGGTTAATTTTTCCAAACCGTGCACCAATTTCCCTGTAGTTATAAACTTCACCGTTGTATACAATCACATACCTGTCATTTGCAGAATGCATCGGTTGTGAAGCTCGGTTGGAAAGGTCAATGATACTTAATCGACGGTGACCAAGTGAACAAACATCATCATGAAATGATCCACCAGAATCAGGACCTCGGTGGGTAAGCCTATCTGTCATAACCTTTACTTGGTCATGCTTAAAGTACCCTTTGGTTGAATAAAATCCGGCAATGCCACACATGGTTCTGAGCGATTTTAAACTTTCGGAATGTGTATTTGAGGTCTTTCGTCCTTACTAAGCCGGATGGATAAACTTTGTATAGTGCTGTTAATCAACAACAAGCGACTTGTATTTGCTGTTAACAAACGCTAAGTTAAACAATCGGAACCTATGGGCACTTTTAAGTTAAATTTGACCTCTTGCTAACAACATTCTGCTTATGCCCGCCAACAGGGTCATTTACGAGGAAATTAAGCCCTACTCCAAATTTGGATTTGGAATAGAGGAGCTTTGGAGATACAGGGAGCTGTTTTATTATTATACCCTCCGTTACATTAAGGTTCGGTACAAGCAAACTGTTTTAGGCTTTGCATGGGCTGTAATGCAACCAATGCTAATGATGGTACTGTTTACCTTCTTTTTTGGAAAGAAGTTAGGCGTCCCATCAGGCAATGTGCCTTATCCTGTGTTTGTGCTAACAGGGTTGTTGCTTTGGAATATTTTTTCCACTGGTTTGACCTCAGCAAGTAATAGTATTCTCGACAATGCCCATATCATCAAGAAGATTTACTTTCCACGATTGATAATTCCAGTTTCTGCTGTGATGGTTTCGCTTTTTGATTTCCTCATGGCGTTCATGATTTACATCGTCGTTTTATTGATTTATCAAGTCCCGATAGATTTACTTGTTTTCATTCCGGCTCTTCTTGGTGCTGTGATAATCACTACCCTTACCACTTTTGGACTGGGATCATTCCTCTCTGCTCTTAACATCAAATTCCGTGATTTCAAATATGTCATACCTTACTCGGTACAAGTACTGTTGTTTCTTTCACCCGTTATTTACCCAGCGAGTATTGTCACGGATCCTATTGCCCGAATTCTTATGGCTCTCAATCCGCTTACGGGTGCCATTGGTTTATTAAGATATTCCATGGGTGGACCTCCTGTTGAAGGGTTGGTTATGGTCGTGAGCTGTATTTGCGCAGTTTTATATTTAGCTTTTGGTGTACTGTATTTCAAAAAGTCGGAATCCTATTTTGCCGACAATGCTTAATGTTCGAGTCCTATCTATAACACTATAGAATAAACCCCCAATCATGTCAGCAAGTGAGCCGGTAATTGAGATTTCAGGTGTTTCCAAAATGTTCATGATTCGACATGATAACAGTGCTGGATACCTTTCGTTGCGCGATAAACTGACCGGTTTTTATAAGCGACGCAAATCGAATGATGAGGAATTCTGGGCGTTGCAGGATGTTTCCTTTAAGGTTGAAAGGGGAGAGTCTCTAGCCATCATTGGTAGAAACGGCTCCGGTAAATCAACCTTGCTCAAAATACTTTCTAAAATCACTCCTCCAACCAAGGGCTCCATCATTACCCGTGGTCGTATGGCAAGCTTGTTGGAAGTGGGCACCGGCTTCCATCCCGAGCTTACCGGATCAGAAAATATTTACTTCAACGGTTCCCTTTTGGGGATGACCAAAACCGAAATCGATTCTAAGTTCGATGAGATTGTCGATTTCAGCGGCGTCGAGAAGTTTTTAGATACTCCCTTGAAATGGTATTCAAGTGGAATGCAGTTGCGATTGGCTTTTTCAGTAGCAGCTTTTTTGGATTCGGAGATATTAGTTATAGATGAAGTTTTAGCTGTTGGAGACATCGATTTTCAAAAAAAATGTCTCGATAAAATGGAGCATGTGACCCGAAGCGGTCGAACAGTACTTTTTGTTTCCCACAACATGCCAGCTGTAAGATCCCTATGTAAATCGGTTGTCTTGCTGGATAAAGGTCAGATAAAATACCAAGGAGGAGTAGGGGAGGGCATCGACAAATATATGAGTATTGCGACTTCATGGAACGATACACCTGGCACCTACGATTTTTCCAAACATCCCGCCAAAAGAGGTCATTCAACGGGTATTGCCACAGGACGGTTGATGCGGAATGGACAGCCTTCCTATCTCTTCTTCGCAGGTGACCCATTTATGGTTGAATTTGATTACATCGGTATCAAACCCGGATCTGAAATCGATATCACTGTAACCTTAAAGGACAGTTATTTCCAGCCTTTGATTACGATTGGTGTTCAAGATTTGGGTATTCGTTTGCAAGATAAAGGAAATGGGTCGGGAACTATTCATTTCCAAATAGACCAGCTTCCTCTTTATGGTGATGGTACCTATTATATGGATGTGCGATATGTTGAGGAGAATTCCAATCCTGTTTTTTGTGAAAATGTAATCAGTTTCAAATTGGAACCCAAGGATGTTTTTGGAACCGGAAAGTTCATCAATCCGCAATTGAACAGCGTTTATCCCGGTAAGGTCTCCATTCAAATTGGTGATTGATTCCGCAATAGTCCATGTCGGCCCATAGGTATCCTCAATTTGATAATGATAATCCCTTTGTAATCATCACCTCCGATGAGCCATGGTGCGATGTTTGGCATACCCAGCTACACTACGCGCATCATTTGTCAAAAATGATGAATGTTGTATTCATAGATCCGCCATCGCCGTGGGGACTGTTGAATATTTTATATCCTAGAAAAAGTGCCAAGCGAATCTCGGATAGCCTTTTGGTAGTTAAATATCTGAATGTGATCCCCTCCTTTCTGGGTAATTTTTCAGTTTGGTTGAACGATCGAATAACACAGGCTTTTGTAGCCAATATTACCCGTGGGTTGTCTCGGACAAATCCATCTGTGGTTTGGCACTTCGACAGGTATAGGTCTGTTTACTTGTACAAGCAAGCAAAATTTGTAAAACACCTATACCATGTTATTGACCCTGTTGCCAACTTGAATTTCGACGAATATTTGGCTGTTAATTCGGATTTGGTGATTTCTGTAAGCTCGAGGTATATGTCTCATTATCTGAAGTTGAATCCTGAAACCGTACACTTTGGTCAGGGATATGACAGTGGTTCTCATTCAGAAAAAAATATTGAGATTAACACAAATTATCAAGGCTCTATAGTTTTGCTGGGCTCCTTCTTGAATGATGTCGACTACGAATTGCTCATACGGATTGCCAATAATTTTCCCAATAGAAAGCTTGTCTTGATTGGTCCGGATAAAACTTCAATGAATGATCGAGCAGACTTGTTCAAAGAGCTCTGTGGCTTATCTAATGTGGAATGGACCGGACCTTTGCCACCCGAAAAGCACTTACCTATTCTTAGAAGCTCTTCTGTTTGTCTCATTGCATATGATACTACGGGCAAGGTTTTGAAAAAGGATAGAATATTCGGTACGCCACTCAAGGTCATAAGTTATCTTGCCTGCCATAAGCCTGTTGTTACAAATATCGATTGCGAAATCCCATCATTGGTCGGCAAGGCTATTTATTATGCCATTGATGCTGAATCTTACTTGGATTTCATTCGAAGTTTACTGGAGAATGAAATCGTTTTAGATAGTTCCAAAGTGGATGCGTATCTGGAATCTATCTCCTACGAAAAAATAATCGGAAATGTTTTTGAAAGGCTGCAAATTCAAATTCCTTCGCGACAATGAGTAGGATAAAAGTGCTTGTAGTTGTATATAATTTGGATCGAGCCCTCGAGCATGAGTGGTTTGCCATGTATATGGACCGTAATGAATATGATTTACATTTTGCATTGGTCCGAAAGCCTGAGGGGTTTTTGGCTGGTTTTTTGGAATCGAAGGGATTTCCTGTATATCGATATGGATATTCCGGTAAATCGGATTTGCTTGGACTCACATATAAATTGTACAAAACGATAAGGAAGGAGCGATTCGATATTGTGCACACCCATCTTTTTGAAACATCCATAACTGGAATGATAGCTTCGTATTTGGCTCGTACACCTGTTCGGCTAGTTACTCGTCACCATTCCGATTTTCATCACAATACAAGTAAGCTAGCTGTTTTAATGGACAAGCTTGTAAATAAATTGGCCCATAAAATCGTAGCTGTGTCTTCAATTGTCCGAAAAATTCTTGTGGAATGGGAGGGGGTTCCTGAATCAAAAGTCATTGTTATACCCCATGGGATCGACGTTGATTCTTTCGGAAAAGGGGCTGTTACCCAGGCCCGTGTATCCAGTCTGAGAACAAAATATGGCTTAGATGGTGTAAGTCGTGTCATCGGAGTGGTAAGTCGCTTCATCGATTGGAAAGGTATTCAGTACATTATATCTGCTTTCAAGGAGCTTTTGCAGGATGATCCCGATGCCGTGATGATTTTAGCAAACGCTAGTGGACCATACGAGAACAACATCTTGGAGTTGCTTCATTCTATTCCACCCAGGAATTACAGATTAGTCAAATTCGAAGAAGATATGCCTGCACTTTACCGTTTGTTCGATTGCTTTGTTCATGTTCCGGTCAGTCCTACGGCTGAGGCTTTTGGTCAGACTTATATCGAAGCTATGGCGTCTGAGGTGCCATGTGTCTTCACGGTAAGTGGAGCCGCACATCAACTAGTCGAAAACGGAGTGAATTGTATAGTGGTGCCCTATAAAGATGCAAATTCAATCAAGGAAGCTATTCGTTCGATTTTTATTCATAAGGATTTAAATGCCGACATGGTTACCAAAGCTCGGAATGCCGTTGTCAGGGACTATGGTCATTTACAAAAGTTCAAGGCGCTCGATCGTTTATATAAATCCTTAACGGGAGCCTAGTCATATTACCAATCAAATCCTATTTTTGAACTCATGAATAGTGTAGCGAAAGAGCAGACTAATGCGGTGGCGACCCCTCTGGTTACTGTACTCATGCCATGCTACAACGCCTCTCGGTTTTTGGCCGACGCTTTTGATTCAATCCTGAACCAGAGTTATACGAATCTGGAGATCTTGGCCATTGATGATGGATCCACTGATGGCACTGCAAATATTATCAGTCATTATGCATCATTGGATTCCAGAATCAAACCACATTTCAATGAGATGAATATGGGTTTGATTAAGACACTAAATAAGGGATGTCAATTGGCGAATGGAAAATATATTGCAAGAATGGATTCTGATGATATATCCATGCCCAATAGGGTTGAATTGCTTGTCCAAGAATTGGAACGCGACCTGGAGGTGGATTTGGTTTCCGCAGGATGTTTCACGCTTTCCGAATCTGGGCATAGATTGGAGCGCGTATTTCCAAAAGCTTGTACTTCAAAAGCATTGAAGTTCGTTTCATTTTTCTGCACTCCCGTTTTACATCCCTGCGTGGTGTTTCGTACTTCTCTAGTTAGGGATGAGCCCTTTGATGAAGAATATTTGCATTCAGAAGACTATGAAATATTCAGTCGATTGCTTTTGAAGGGGAAGCGATTCAGGAACTTGGAAGAACCTTTGTATTTGCTTCGCAACAATTCTCAAAGTGTATCGCATCGTTATGAAAGTATTCAGATTTCCACCCACAACAGAATATCGTTTAGAAATATCAATGAATATTTCTTGAAACAGTATGATTATTTTGTTCAGAGGGTGATGACCAACAGGATCAATTTCAATGTTCCACCTGCCCTCATCAAGCAATCGATGCGAAATCTTGATGGATTACGATCGATATTCATAGAAAAGGAAAAACTGAGCCCTACAGAAATCGCCGACCTGGATGGTTTTCTTGTAGAACAGTACATAGATATTCACCTTCAGTCCTTGAAAAACTCCTTCGGTCTACTCAGGCTTTATCATGTTTGGTCCTGCTTGTCAGATATCCATCTTTTCGTTTCCAAGCGAGGTATTAGGTATTTAAGATCCAAAACATGGCTCAAAAGATAAACTTTGAGTGGTTTTAAATCAGCTCACCAAAAATTGACGCTCTCGAAATGATAGATTTGGTTTTTTGTTCTTCCAATGCCCACAAGTCTGTAGAAATGTCTGCTATACTACCCTCATGGATTTCAGTTCGAAGCATGAGGCAGGTAGGGATTATGGATGATATACCTGAAACCGGCACCACTTTTTTGGAGAATGCTTTGGCAAAGGCTCGTTTTGTTCATGAACGAACTGGAATGTCTGTTTTTGCTGATGATTCTGGACTTGAAGTTGCTTGTTTGGGCGGACAGCCTGGTGTGCGTACAGCTCGGTTTGCTGGTGAAGGTGCCACTTCAAAGCAAAATATGGAGAAGTTGCTTCATGATATGCGAAATTGCAGGGAGCGGGAAGCTCGTTTTGTTTGCTGTATAGCTTTGATATTCAATAACGAAGAGGTTTCTTTTGAAGGCGTGGTTGATGGTCATATCACCAATGAAATTTTGGGTGAAGGTGGATTTGGCTATGATCCCATTTTTGTTCCTAAGGGTTATGGGAGCTCGTTTTCCGAACTTCCAATGGATACTAAAAACAGCGTTAGTCATCGGTATAATGCTGTCAGACAAATGGTCGACTGGTTGGGTGCGAATACCTGATTTTTTCGATGTTTTCATGTTGAAAAGAGGGATTTGGCAGCCCTGTCACTGTCATTTTAAGCCCTTCAATTTTGTTAACTTTGTAGCTAATGATCAAAATCGGAGTCATATTCGGGGGCAATTCCCGAGAGAGAGAAATTTCTTTTGCAGGGGGCAGGACAGTTTATGATAATCTGGACAAGTCGAAGTTCGAGGCTGTACCCATCTTCATTGATTCGTTTGGAAACTTCATTTTGCTTAATTGGGAGTTCATTTACAAGGGAAGCATAAGGGATTTTTATCCTCCTTTTGATCTTTTAGAGCCATCCCCCAATTCCTATCAGGTATATGCTGAAAATCTTGGCGATTTGGATCGTGCTTCCCAATTGCGATTGACTCAGAAATTAGGTACTCGAGTTGAACCATCTTCTTTATCTACCATTATTGACATCGCATTTCTTTGTCTTCATGGTTCCAATGGTGAGGATGGCAGGATACAGGGGCTTTTTGAGTTTTATGGAATACCATACACCGGCACTGGTATCTATTCCTCCGTTGTGGGGATGAATAAGGTTTTACAGAAGCGGCTGATGGCTTTGAATGGCTTTAAGACACCATCCTATAATTCCATATCCAGAAAGCAGTGGCTTGATTGCACCGATCCAGCCTCGTTAATGAAAAGTGTAGCCTCTCAGGTCGGAGCGCCCTTCGTCGTCAAATCAGCCAACCAAGGGTCTTCCATAGGTGTCTCTTTTGTTGCAGATGATGATGTGATGGCGTTCTCCAAGGCCCTCAACAGGTCTTTTTTCATGCTTAAGATTTTGCAGTCCGAATGGAATGTTTTGGACTACGCTGCAAAAGTGGAATATGTTAGGTCTATTGCTGATATAAGAGAGGGGATTGGACTTCCACTGCGAATTTCCAGCAAGATTGTCTACCATCCAGAGGAATTACTGTCGGTTCTCAATCAGCTTTTTTCAGAAGCAAACACACATGTGTTGCTGGAGTCTTTGGATGGTGAGCAAGAGGTGCTATTCGAGCAGTTTGTCAAGGGGAAGGAGTTCTCGTGTATCGTAATCGAAGATCTTGAAGGTAATCCCGTCGCACTTCCTCCAACAGAAATAAGAAAAGGTTCGGAAGTGTATGACTACCGATCAAAATATTTGCCGGGTCTATCCAGAAAAATCACTCCTATTGATTTGCCAGCTCCAGAAATACATCGTATCCGACAAGCGAGTGAGCAACTCTTCAAACTGATGGATTTCGGTGTCTATGCAAGGATTGATGGTTTTTATTCTGAGGATGGCTCCATTTACCTCAATGATCCGAATACCACTTCGGGGATGTTGCCTTCTTCTTTTTTCTTCCATCAGGCTGCCGAGATTGGACTTACACCAAGTCAATTCATTACTTATATCATTTACACATCCTTAAAGCGGCGAGTCGATGGCTCCAAGGAGTATCGAAAGAGTCCGGATCTTTTTAATCGACTTGAGAAAGCTATTGATGATTCAGGCAAAATGGTATCAAGTCGGAGGAAAATTGCTGTCATCCTCGGTGGGTACTCCTCTGAAAGGCATATTTCCGTTGAAAGCGGTCGGAATGTGTTCGAGAAATTATCTTCTTCTGGCAAATATGTTCCGATCCCGGTGTTTCTTTCTGGTGACGCCCATGCGCACAATCTGCATCTCATACCCATCAATGTATTGTTGAAGGATAATGCGGATGATATCAAGGAGAAAGTTGAGCATTTCAGCCGCCATCCGATAATTGAGGACATTATTCATGAATGCGCACCCGTAACTAGTTTGTTTGCTTCTAATTCATCATTGAATCCACCCAGTTTGATTTCTTATGATGATTTAGCTGAAATGGTCGATGGTGTTTTTATTGCCCTGCATGGCAGGCCAGGTGAAGACGGGGTGGTTCAAATGGAATTGGACCGTGTAGGCTTGCCTTATAACGGTTCGGGTCCTCAGTCATCCCGTACAACCATAGACAAATACGAAACCAACGAGATTCTTCTGAAAAACGGCATTCATGCTGCCAAGCATGCTGTAGTTTTTGCATCCGATTGGAGGAAAAATCCTGCCGCTTTCGAGAAGTCAATTTTGGATGAATTTCAATTTCCCTTCATCGCGAAGCCTGTTGATGATGGATGTAGTTCCGCTGTCAAAATCCTTCGTGATGTTGGTCAACTGCATGCCTTTTGCGATTTGATGTTTCGTGCATCGGAGGAATTGCTTCCACATGCGGCTGAATTATTGAAGGTGAAGCCTAAAGAGGAATTTCCCATTAAGGAAAAATTCCTGATCGAGGAATTGATTGTACGAAATGGCGCTGATAGGTTTTTGGAAATAACTGGCGGTTTGATGACAACATATTCCGCAAATGGTGGTTTGGAATACGAGGTTTTTGAGGCCTCTGAAGCCCTTTCCGAAGGTGATGTTTTATCGTTGGAGGAGAAGTTTCTTGCTGGACAAGGTCAAAACATAACGCCCGCAAGGTATAGTACCGATCCCGTTGAGAACCGCAGAATTTCCGATGAAGTGAAAAAGGTTCTGGAGAAAACGGCCCGACTTTTGAATGTTGAAGGTTATGCTAGGATTGATGCGTTTGTTCGGATTTTTCAGGGAGGTGAGGTAGAAGTCTTGGTTATCGAGGTCAACTCTTTGCCAGGAATGACACCGGCTACCTGTATTTTCCACCAAGCTGCTATTCAGGATTACAAACCTTTTGAATTTATAGATCAGCTAATTGAATTTGGATTCAATCGTAAGGTCCGGAACAAGGACAAGGAGGGCGCAAAATGATAAAGGGATTAACCGTTTTTATTTTTTCTCGAAATTTCGTCACCTCACTAGCCTTGGGACTTTTCACTTTGCTACTTTTCTTCGGTGGCACTTACTTATGGCTGGATTCCTACACGAATCATGGAGAGATGATAAAGGTCCCTGATTTCAGTGGAAAAAATCTTTATTCCATTACTGATTCGTTGGAGTCGGAAGGGTTTCGTATCAAAATCAGTGATTCATCAACCTATGATCCTAAGAAAAAGGCTGGTTTCATTATCGGACAAGACCCTGAACCGGGATCTTTTGTCAAGGATGGAAGGACTGTTTATTTTACTATAACAAGGAAAAATCCTCCCGAAGTTAAAATACCTGATGTGGTTGATAACTCATTGCGGCAGGCAGAGGCCACTCTACATGCATTCGGTTTGGTTCGAGGTGAAATTATTTTGAAGCCTGATTTAGCAAAAAATGCTGTTCTTGATATGCAAATAAAAGGCAAGCGCATAGAACCCGGAACCAAAGTCGACAAGGGTACAGTAATCGATTTGGTTGTTGGGCATGGATATGCTGCCACAAGGGTGTTACTGCCCAATCTCTATAACTTGACTTACCAGGAAGCGGTATTCGTGTTGCAGGCATCTGGATTAAACACGGGGTTGTTACTTTTTGATTCATCTGTCCGAGATTCACTAAATTGCAAGGTATATCGACAAAATCCGCAGTTCCGATTGCAAGAAACCATCATACACGGAGAATCCGTTGATCTATTTTTAACAGAATCAGAAGAAACGCTGAATTCAAACTACATTGATCCCACTACCTATGAAGACGGTTTTTAAATTCTTATCACTTTTATTTTTTATCTCTGTTCTTGGATCCCCGGTCATGCATGGCCAGGAACCTCTTCATGCTAATCCGAATCAAGAAGAGGTTACCTTGCCTTTGCTATCCAATCCGCATCTCAAACAGTTGATTTTAGAAAGGAATCAGTTGTACGCTTATTCAAAATCTAGTGGTCCAGATACCATTGAGCTCCCGTTTTTTGATGATTTTTCGAGGGATTTGGGCTGGCCGCAAGGTAATTTATGGGCCGACAGTTCTGTGTATGTGAATTTCGGTTTCGGTATCAACCCTCCTTCAGTTGGATGTGCCACTTTTGATGGTTTGGATAAGTACGGTGATGCATACAATAGTACCAATGTTGGCGCCTCGGGATTGTGTGATATGCTAACCTCAAAGCCTATCGATTTGCTGGATGATGCCAATTCTATCCCCTATGTGACTAATGATAGCTTATTTCTTGTTTTTTACTACCAAAGGAAGGGCAGGGGAGATAAGCCCGAAACAAATGACTCATTATCCTTGCAGTTTTTTAATGTGAATACCCAAACATGGCAATATGTTTGGTCTGCTGTTGGCAATACCAGCGGTGACACGGTTTTTAATAAAGTTCGAGTTTCGATCGATAATGCCGTATATCGCCAAAAGGGCTTCAAGTTTCGATTCAGCTCATATGGATCTCAAAACGGAATGCTTGATATTTGGAATATCGACTATGTTTATTTGAATAGGTTTTTGCCTCCTGATTATGATGTTGTAAGGGACTATGCCTTTTCGAATGAGGGTTTTTCTTTATTTAATTCCTACTCAGCTATTCCTTGGACCCATTACGACGCTCTTTCATCCAGTCAGCAGAATGCACTTCTAAGATCTAGCGCTGTTCTTAGTGTTCGTAATAACAATGATGGCGCCCCCTTCCCCTTGAGTGTTTCCGGTGTTGTTAGGGATAGAAATGGAGTTCAGTCACAGCTTTTCGGTGGTGGTGGTACTAATAGCATTGTTGTTCCTTTGAACTCAAGCGTTACACCACCTTCATCATTCTCCGCTTCTAGTTATTTCAATGACGCTGCAGCATTTGACCAAACCTATTTTGATGTGGTTTATTCACTTGGGCAGACCTCTGGCGGTGTTCCAGACGACTTTTCGGTAAATGACACATTGTATCAACGGCAGCATTTCTATGACTATTACTCATATGATGATGGTTCTGCCGAACTTGCTTATGGTATTAATGGGGTAGGCGCGAAATTGGCTTACCGTTTTGATTTGCTTGCTTCTGATACGCTTCGTGCTATCAACATGTATTTTGTTCAATCTGGTGCCAGTGTGGCTTCTCAGCAATTCAGATTAGCGGTATGGGCTGGTAATTCAAATGGACCTCAAGGAAATCCTGTTTATGAAAAGTTCAACCAAACCCCGGTTTATGTCGACAGTGTCAACAAGTACAAGACCTACTCGGTTGACCCGCTTTATCTGACTTCGGGTACATGGTATTTCGGATTTATCCAGAATAACGCGGTGTTACTCAATTTAGGTTTGGATGTAAATACCCCGTCTGATCCATCGCGCAAATATTTTAATACTTCAGGAGTTTGGACACAATCTCAGCTTCCTGGTATGTGGATGATTCGCCCTGTATTTAGTCAGGAAAGTCTATACACAACCATTCAAGAAAGTCTGGATCCAGGTGCTATCTCAGTATATCCTAATCCTGCAACAGATCGTTTGAACATTACTTACCGAGATAATCTTACCAATTTTCAAGGATTAGAAGTATTCGATGCAACTGGGAGAACCGTGTACTATTCTGATCAACCTTTGCAAAGCATTGAGATTTCCGACCTCAGTCAAGGGGTCTACAGCATTGTGATACGAAATCGGGAAACAGCCAGGCAGCACCATTCCAGATTTGTTGTAGGTCCTAATTGATATTTCAACTCATGCAGCCAATTGATGCGGATCAAGAAAGTCAAGAGCAGGATGAGTTATATGAGCATCATCGGATTGTTGTAGACAAAGGTCAGTCATTACTCCGCATTGATAAGTTTTTAATGATGCGGTTGGAAGGGGTTTCTAGAAACCGCATCCAAAATGCTTCGGAGGCAGGTAGCATTTTAGTAAATGGCAAGCCTGTTAAGTCAAGTTACAGGGTTAAGCCTGCCGACACTATAACCATTGTATTGGCTCACCCTCCAAGAGAGCTTGAGATCATCGCTGAGAATATACCATTGAATGTGATATATGAGGATGATGATCTAATCGTAGTCGACAAGTCAGCCGGATTGGTGGTACACCCCGGCTACGGTAATTACACAGGAACCTTGGTGAATGCTTTGGCTTTTAGGTTTCACCCAGATAAATTGGGTATGTCAATAGAATCGGAAACCGTTAGGCCTGGATTGGTCCATCGAATTGATAAAAATACATCTGGATTAGTTGTGGTTTCAAGAAATGAGAAAGCCATGACGCATTTGGCAAAACAGTTTTTCGATAGGACTATTCGTCGTCGTTACTTGGCATTGGTTTGGGGCGATTTTGATCATGAAAGTGGAACGATAACAGGTCATGTGGGAAGGAATCTCCTAGATCGAAAACAGATGGATGTATTTCCGCTTGGAGATCATGGTAAGCATGCGGTTACGCACTACACCGTTTTAGAACGCTTTGGTTATGTAACGCTTGTTGAATGTAGATTGGAAACTGGTAGGACTCATCAGATCCGTGTACATATGAAACATATCGGACATCCACTTTTTAATGATGAAACTTATGGAGGCAGGAAAATATTGAAAGGAACTACCTTTTCGAAATATCAATCGTTCGTTGAAAATTGCTTTGGTCTCATTCCCGGACAAGCATTGCATGCAAAATCGCTGGGATTCATACATCCATCCACGGGTCAAGACCTTTACTTCGAAACCCCGCCACCATCGGGATTTGAGGACATTTTAAATAAGTGGCGTAATTATACGGTTTCGAGAGAAGCCCGTGATTAAACCGTAATAGTATCGTAATCTTTTACCGTATTGTATAGGGTGTCTCTTTCCACTGGAGTCTTGCCTGCTTTACGGATGAGATCCACAAGTTCTTCTGTTGTCATTGATGGATTTTGTTCCTCAGATCCAGCCATAGAATAAATTTTGGTTGAGTCGTCTATGGTTCCATCTATATCGTTAACTCCAAAGGAAAGGCTCATCGCTGCGGTGGATCTTCCGATCATGGGCCAATAGGATTTGATGTGATCGAAGTTGTCGAGGAAGATTCTTGAAACCGCATAATTTTTCAGATCCTCCACCATGGTGGTCTCTGGAACATGGGACATGTCATTGTCTTTGTTTCTGAATTTGAGCGGAATGAAAGTGTTGAATCCCTTGGTTCTGTCTTGTAAGTCTCTTAACGCCGACATGTGTTCTATACGATGACTGTAGGATTCAACATGTCCATATAACATCGTGGCATTTGATGCCATTCCCAATCCATGAGCCGTCTCATGTATTTTTAACCATTGGTCTCCGGAACACTTATCGGCGCAGATTTGATCTCTTATTTCAGGTGAAAATATCTCAGCACCACCTCCGGGCAATGAATCCAAGCCTGCTTCTTTTAGTTTAGCTAAACCAGTGTGGTAGTCCATTCCAGCCTTACGAATCATGTAATCCAGCTCAACGGCCGTGAACCCTTTGATATGAAGGTCTGGTCGGTGTGACTTGATGGATGACAAAAGGGTAATGAAAAAGTCCAAATCCATTTTTGGGTGCACTCCTCCAACAATATGGACTTCAGTTACTGGTTTGCCATCATATGATTTTACAATTTCCATCATGCTGGAGATGGTCAATTCCCAACCATCTTCACGGTTTTTGTATTGCCGGGAGTATGAACAGAAATCACAAGAAAATACACAAATGTTCGTCGGCTCAATATGAAAATTGCGATTAAAGTATGTTTTCTTTCCGTGCTTATTTTCTCTGATAAGATTAGCAATTTGGCCAAGATATCCCAAATCGGCTTTCTCGTAAAGCAAAAGACATTCCTCGGAGGAAATTCTGATGCCATTTTTCACCTTGTCACTAATAGAATTCAACGCAAAGTCTTCATTAATCATGATATGCCATTTCATGTATGTTAAACAATAACATAGTGGGAAGTATAAAAGTTAAAAATCGAACCAAAATGTAAATATACGAGCAAAGAAAAAGCCCTGCGTAAACAGGGCTTTTAAATGTATAAATTAAGATATTATCTGTTGATTACGATTCTTTGAACGGCCTGCTTACGATCAGTCGATATCTCAACCATGTAAACGCCATTTTTGAGTGAAGTTAAGTCAATGGAATTGGTACCATTAAAGTCGCTGATGTTAAAAGTGGCTACATTTTGACCTATGGAGTTAATCACACGAATAGATGCAGATTCGCTATAGTTATACAAATTGTCGATATTGAGAATTCCGTCTGTTGGGTTTGGGTATAAGAAAATGCCCAAGTCTTGTGGCTCACTCAATCCAACAGGAACGCACCCCAAAGAACTTGACAAAGAGGCACGGGTGGTGGTTAAAATGGAATTCATACGCGTTCCTTGACCTATCGTGAACATATACATGCAGGCATCATTGGTGTAATCCATGTAGTTCATGGTCATCATTACTGGGCTGCCAGAACAACTGCTTGCATTGGAAGGATAGGCTGGACAGCCATAATTCGCGGTTGTGTGGAGTGGTGTGTCCGTAACGAAGTCATTTCCACAATTGGAGTCTCCCCAAATATGGCGAAGATTTAACCAATGACCAACCTCATGCGTGGCAGTGCGTCCTCTGTTGTAAGAGGGCGTGGTACCTAAAGCGCCTGGTCCACCAACGGAACCGTTAAGAAGCACTACGCCATCTGTGGCTGATGAACCACCAGGAAACTGGGCATATCCAAGCAATCCGCTACCAAGATTACCAACCCAAATATTCAAGTACTGGTTAGAAGGCCATGCAGTGCTTCCACCCTGGGCATCGTATTTGATAGCGTTGTTGGTACTAAAAGAAGTAACGGATGTTTGCTTGCGTATAATACCATCCGTTGGATTTCCTTGGGGATCTCTTTGTGCCAAACAAAACTGAATTCCTGTGTTCGATTTTAATGACTTAAAGATTGCAGGTATGAGGCTAGTGTCGGAATTTGTAGCAGCATAGTCATTGTTCAAAACATTCAGTTGAGCTTGTATCCTGGCGTTGGAAATGTTCTGGGTCGAGTTGTTTGTACTGTATAAAATGTGAAACACTACAGGGATAGTAACCAGATTGGTTGTTTTCCAACTTGGATCATTATCCATGCTGTTAGCAATTAACTCTTCAATTGAATTCAAACGGGCTTCATACCCTGGATCAGAAGCCTTTAGCTGTTCATGATACAACATGGTGCCGCAACGATGCTGCTGCCCAAATGATTGGCTGGCAATAACTACCAAAGCCGTTAGTGCAAGTAAAATTTTCTTCATGTGATTCGTTTTGTTCGAATGATTTTATCTTGTAAATATAACATTCAGGGCACTCAAATTGTATCATCAGTTGTTTATTTGTTGATTTTGAGAGTAAAACACAAAATAGTAAATCATGCAATTGTTTGATAGCAAGCTTTTTATGCTCAAAGGTGTTGCTGTTCATATAACCAAGCATTTGAATATATTAAATTATTGATTGTCAACTTGATTAATTTTGAACCATGAAATACAGGATTTTGCTGGCAGAGGATGAGCCCTCTTTAAATGAAACCATCAGATTGAATCTTGAGTTGGAGGGCTATAAAGTTCATGCTGTCGCTGATGGCAAATCAGCCTTAAAGGCTTTTAAATCGGAGCGTTTTAATCTTGTCATATTGGATGTGATGTTGCCTGAGATGGATGGTTTTACAGTTTGTGAATCCATAAGGCTCGAGAGCGATGCTGTTCCTATTCTCTTTTTGACCGCTAAGAACTCCGGTACTGACAGGGTTGCAGGACTAAAGCTTGGAGCTGATGACTACCTTACTAAACCGTTTAATTTGGAGGAGTTGTTGTTGCGCGTCAGAATTTTACTTAAAAGGTCTTTAAAAACAGTAATATCCACACCATCCAATATCACGATAGGGGATAGGTCGGTTGATTTTACTTCACAAGAGGTAAGAATCCCTGGAGGCGAAAAAATTCATCTAACCAAAAAAGAGTTTTTATTGCTCAGACTTTTGGTGGATCGGAAAAACGAGGTTGTTTCTAGAGAGCATATACTAGAAACGGTTTGGGGGTACGATGTTTACCCTTCCACCCGAACCATAGATAATTTCATCGTTTCATTTAGGAAGTATTTTGAACCAGACCCTGCCAACCCTATATATTTTCTTTCTGTAAGGGGAATTGGTTATAAGTTTGTAGATTCACTAAGTTAATAGCCAAGGGTTCTTCTTATTATGAAAAAAGTCCCATTTTTCCTTGCTCGATTTGTTACATATACCCTAGCAATAATCATATCCGACTGGTTGCTTCCTGGTATTGTTTTAAGTGGAGCTTTTACGGCCATGGTGTTGGCACTCGTATTGACATTACTCAATCTTGTGGTCAAACCACTCCTGATATTTCTTACTTTACCAATGACCTTGATAAGTTTTGGCTTGTTTCTTTTTGTGATAAATGCTTCAATGGTTTTACTTGCTGCCTATCTTGTTCCTGGATTTATGGTGGATGGATTTTGGTGGGCACTCGCCTTCAGCATTATTCTATCTCTTTGCAACTCTTTGCTTGAAGCATTGCAAAAAAATGCAGCTTCGAGAGGTTAGCTCAATCTATCTTTTGCAAATCTCGGCATAAGGACAATATTGGCATCTGGCAACATCGTTCGTTTGGGTGAACGGTACCGTTGTATCGAATATACTACGGATTAATTCTGTTGTTTGTGTTTTGAAGAGCACCATATCGTTATCCGATATTCCTCCTTCAGGTTGGGAAATACCTTCTTTCATCTGTCTCACTGCATAAAATCCTGCAATTGTTTTTCTATTGGGATGTAATTCGCCGTATATCATCTTGTAGAAATGCAGCTGGAAAAGCGTTTTTTTGTCTGGTTTTAGAAACAATTCGAAAATGCCATTCGACTTCAATTCGACTTTTCCCGTTTTATAATCCAGTATGCGGTATAAATCGTTTTTCTCGTCAATACGGTCGAAAATCCCCAGTAGGTTTATTTCTCGGCCATCAACTATGATTGTCGTATTAAATCTGCCCTCTGTTTGTATCAATGTAAAGGGTGCGGCCTTTTTGTCCTCGTGAAGGATCTTGCGGACCATGGTCTTTATGACCTCCCCAGTTATGATGTCGGTTCCTTGTAGATTGTTGTACTTGGTGAAAAACTCGCTATCAACTACAGACTCCACTAAAACATCGCAATTTGTAAGCATTTCATTTATATCAATGGCCTCTACGGTCTTACCTTCGAATGGTTTATAAAACTGCTCCATTACCTTGTGAAGTATGTTTCCAAAACCAGCAGCATCTATCTTTTCTACATCCTCTTGATCTTCGGTTAATCCAGCTATGTACTTAAAATAAAATTGCAGTGAACAGTTGATGTATGTTGTAAAAGCCGAACTCGAAAAGGCACCGCTTTTTTCACTTTCATTACCCTTGATATAGTAGGATAATTTATCGATTATGGACTGATCCTTTGTTATAGAAATTGTAGATACTCCGGGTGCGTCCAATGGTGATGAAACAGCTCTTTTGTTGATTACCAAATTTGGAGCCAACGACTGTATTTCCCTTGTGAGCTGCTGTATGTATCGGGAGGGTTCGCCTGACCCAGTTGCACCTTGTTCAGAATCATAAATGAGGCTTATTTTTTTCGATCTATGCAGCAGCCTGTAAAAATGATAGGCGTATGATGATTCTCTTTCAATGTAAGTAGAAAGCCCAAAAGCCTTTCTTAATGCGAAAGGAATAAAGGAGTGTTGTTGTCCATCAGATGGAAGCACACCCTCATTCACATTGAGCATGATGATGTTTTCAAAATCCAAGGCTCTGGTCTCAAGGAAACCCATTACCTGTAACCCTTTTATTGGTTCGCCAGAAAAGGGTATACGCATACTGTTAATGCAGTCCCTAAGTAAAATCCAAGCGGTTTCCTTTCGAATCTCATGCAGAGAGCTTGCTAAATATTCTTTTAGCTTGCTTAATTCAGATGCCATGTAAAGCAGTATGTCATTTTCGTATGCTGGCCTAGATGTTGCTTTTTCAGCCATGGCTTTTAGCAAGGTGATAACTTCGGCGAATACTTCTTCTGATATTTCACAACCTGAAAAAATAGGTGCGCCAACTTCTATTCCAAAATGGGACTCTATAGCCTCCTTGCCTATATACCACTCATGTAAATTTTCCGGACTTGGATTTTTAATTTCAAAGGATGAAGCTATCAGAGGGTGCGACAAGGTTTGTTTAACTAGCCTTTTGTCGAAAATCCATCTACCTTCTCTATTTTTTCTAGCGGTTTCATTTGTCTTTTTTAATAATACCACGAGGCTAGCAAATTGGGATTGCTTCAATGGGAACCCCATGGTAACATTCAGCGATTCAACATCCTTGGGTAGAGCGAAAAGTACCGGAAGCAGTGATTTTTCATCCGGTAGTATAATGGCCGTTCGATTTAGTGATGCAGCATTTTCATTCAATAGGTTGTTGATGATAGAACCTGCTGTTTTAGCCTGCCCGGCATTCAGTGGTACCGCAATGAGATCTAATTCCTTATGTTCAGTGAGGATCTTATTGCTTGTTGTTGCTGGATGCTTTTTGGTAATGTCCGATGATCTGAAATAGGATCCTGCCTCATGTAAAGGGTCTTTCAAATACAAGTCATCTGTATCCCACAAAACTTCCGTTTTAACCAAAGCGCCAATCTTTTCGATCATTAACTCCTCCACTTTTGAAAAGCCGTGGAATCCTGCAAAGACTAAATGCTTGAAGGTTGGATTGAACAATCCTTTTCCAAGCTGGTCAATCATCAATTTATAGGATCTTCCCTCATATGATTTGCCTTTTTTTTCGAGTTCCTCATTGAATTCGGAGTAAATCATGCCGAGATGGTCCCAGTTTTTAGCAAACTCCTTCTGAAGTGCAGTCAGCTTATTGGGGTCCATGGTTTTCAAAAAATCGCCAAGCCACCTCAATGATTCGGGTTCTGGTAGGAAAGTCGCATCAATCTTTTTCAATTCGGCAATGTTTCTAAACATCAACCTTGGGTCATCCACTTGTTTGTCGGCTTCGTCGAAGTCACCCAGAAGCATTCTGCCCCATGGATAGAATTTCCCAAAGTCATGGCTAGGCCAGTATTTTTTATATACATCGAATAGAATGACAAGCAGTTCCATCTCATCCGTAATGGGATGGTTTGAATGGATTGAAACAAAGTCGCCTATGGATAATACCTTAGGAGCCCAAACGGGCTTTCCATTTAATGCGGAAAGTTTGTTTCTGAAAATCAAACAGGCCCTTCTTGTTGGAAACACAACACACAACTCGCGAAAGTCTCCTGAGTGTTCCTTCTGAAGTCGTTGGCAAACTTCATCTATAAATGTTGACATATACTTAAATGCGCTTTTTGTAAAGTTCAGAAATTTGGTACATCCTCAATCCTATTTTCTTGGTTTTTTGATGATATTTGTATTGCATGATTAACTTCCTCAGATACACATTGTTCGTAACCCTTATAACCGTACTTGGTTCCTCTTGTTCGAACCGGCGTATAAAAAAAATGACTAATACTGTCAACGAACCGACAGGATCTGGTTATTGGGGTTTGATTTCAGAAAATCTAAATGGACAACCAAATTGTGATGACCAGATCAATTTGCCATTAAGTTATCGGATCGTTAATCCGGATTTAAATTCTATACAATTGCAGCTCTATAAATCTAAAACTTTAGATGATTCGACTCAGATCAAAATTCCTATGATGGATGGTGCAATTTATCCTGCAACTCTAAAACGATCTCAATCCATACCTCTTGAATGGCAAGATAAATTCGGTATTGCAGCCTTTTCAGGGCATATTAATAATATGTACGGAACAATGATTCGTTTGGAAATTGACTCTTCTTCAATAAGATTTATGACTGTATCGGAGAAGGGTACTGAAATATTAATGCGTGTTTGTAAGGAGTCTGATTCAAAATATATATTATTCAATAAAAAAGATTTGCCTCCTGGATCCAAAACCGTGTTTGAATAAACCTTTAGATAAATGCATATGTTTAAATCTCAAATATTCCCAATCAACCTCATGAAAAAGAAACTTATCCTCGTATTTTTAGTTTGGATGCTATCCCCCGTATTTTCATTTGCTAATTTTTGGAATCCAGTTGAGTTGAAAAATATCGAATTGAATGGGATCAGGTTGATTCAGCCTTCCCGTTATGTAACCTATGGTTTGGATATCTCTAACTACAGGACACATTGGTCAAGTGCCCCTGTACTTGATGCCTCTAATTCCAGAACCAATTCCTTTGTTGTTGATATTCCGACGCCTGATGGCTCCTGGGCCTCATTTTCTGTATTCAGAAACCAAGTTGTTCCCGCTGAACTATCATTGCGGTATCCTGAAATTTCAACTTACACAGGTCAAGGAATCACCGATCCCAACGCTTTCGCTGTATTCGATTTCACATATCAAGGTTTTCATGCCATGGTGATTTCTCCTAATGGAACCTATTTCATTGATCCTGTTACATTGTCAGATCGCGATTATTGCTTGGTATATTATAAAAGGGATTTCACAACCACCAAGTCTTTTGACTGTCAATATGAGACGCTTCTTCATGATGGTTTAAGTAATAGAGATGTTACTAATTCGAGCTTTGTTAACAGGTCAGTTGGGTCTCAGCTCAAAACCTATCGTTTGGCTATGGCTACAACGGGTGAGTATACTGCCTATCACGGAGGAACCAAGGCTGGTGCATTATCGGCTATTGTTACCTCTATCAATCGCGTTTCAGGCATTTATGAAAAGGACTTGGCCATCAGACTCACTTTAATACCCAATACGGATACGCTTATTTTTTTGAATGCCAGTTCAGATCCATACACCAACAGTAGCGGAGGTGCCATGCTCGGTCAAAATCAAACCACGGTTAACAGCTATATCGGTTCAGCCAACTATGATATTGGGCATGTGTTCAGCACTGGGGGAGGTGGTATTGCTGGATTAGGAGTCGTTTGCAGTTCCTCCAATAAAGCTCGAGGCGTAACGGGCTCCTCATCTCCGGTAGGCGATCCGTTCGATGTGGATTATGTAGCTCACGAAATTGGGCACCAATTCGGAGGTAATCACACTTTTAACAGCGAAGTTGGAGCTTGTTCGGGAAACAGAGCTTTCAATGCTGCATATGAACCCGGAAGTGGTAGCACCATTATGGCTTATGCAGGAATCTGCGGAAGCAACAACTTGCAGACTAATAGCGACGATTATTTTCACGCCAAGAGCTTCGATGAAATCATCATTTACACTACAACCGGAAATGGATCTTCTTGTCCGCTGGTTACATCCACAGGCAATACTCCACCGGTTATCAATCCCATTCAAGCCCGTATCATTCCATACTTAACCCCTTTCCGGATGACTGCTGATGCATTCGATCCCGACGGTGACTCTTTGACCTATTGTTGGGAACAATATGACTTAGGTCCTGCTGGCACTTGGAATTCCCCCACAGGTAATGCTCCAATTTTCAGATCTTTTGATCCTTCCACTTCTCCAACCCGCTTATTCCCTCGGCTGCTAAATATTTTGAACAATAGTCAAAGCATTGGAGAGGTTAAGCCTTCTTATGCAAGAATCTTGAATTTCAGACTAACTGTGCGGGATAACAGGCTGAATGGAGGTGGTGTAACAAATAACGATTCATTATTCCAGGTTCAAGTCATAAATACTGGACAAGCCTTTGCCATTACCTCTCAAAATGTAGCAGGTATTACTTGGACTGCAGGAAATCTTGAAACGATTACATGGAATGTCGGCGGATCAGATATTGCTCCTATTAACACACCTTTAGTTAACATCTTTCTGTCCACAAATGGAGGACAGTCTTTCCCTACCGTTTTAGCCAGTCAGGTTCCTAACAATGGCAGTTATCAGATTACAGTTCCTTCTTTGGTCACCTCCACTGCCCGAATTATGGTTGAAGGCGATGGAAATATTTTTTTCGACATAAATGATCGAAATTTCGCTATTGGAACAGTTGGTTTGGATGATGCTACATCTGCCTTTCCGCTGACCGTGTCCCCTAATCCAGCCTCTGAGTACTTAGAGTTAGGTGTTGATTACAAAGGGCAGGACTTTGTTTTTTGGTTGATGGATATGAGCGGCAAGCTCATCCTATCTGAAAAACTTAGCTCCTCCATCAATACGATTGGACTGGAAGGTGTTTCTAAAGGAATGTATATCTACAAAGTTTTCAGTGCCGATGGGAGAGTGGTTACAGGTAAATTGGTAGTCATGTGATCAATTAAAAATCTACAATGACACCGATTGTTGGAAGTACAGTTCCACTCTCGTCCTTGATAAAGAAAGTTTGATATCTGGAAGGATCATTTGGGTCTGTCAAAGGTTTTCCATCTGCACCGGTTTTTACGAAAAGTATGTCTGGTTCTTTGGATTTGAAATTGTAGGCGTTTTCAATATCAAGGTAAAGGTTGATTGACCATTTTGGGAAGAACCAAGACTTGTCAATGCGAATGTCCAATTGATGGAAATCAGGTGCTCTCAGGGAGTTCAGCTTATCGAAATCAAGAATGCCAAATCCGGTTGATTCCCAATTCTCCTTGATAGAGGATGTAGCTACATCGTATGGCGTGTAGGGTCTGCCAGTAACATATCTCCATTTCAATCCGGTTTCCCAATTGCGATTCCATTTTTTCCCCACAGTAAGAGTCGTGAAAACCCGATTATCCCAGGAGGATGCAATGTATGTTTCATCTCCAGATGTGAATTCGCTTTTAACTAGGGTAAGTGCCATTATGCCGTAAAGACCTGTTGAGGATCTCCTTTGGGCCATCAATTCTAAGCCATTAGATTTTCCTTCAGATACAGGAATGACAGTTTCATTTCCTACTACTCCGAAATCGGATCCAAGGTTGGCAAGGCTAATTCCTTTAGATATGGATAGTGGATAATTGCTATAAATTTTTTGGAATCCTTCAATTGTAATTTTGGTAGACTCATCAGGGTTGAATTGGAATCCTGCTACAATTTGATTACAGCGGATATATTTAGCTGTTGGTTTATTGAGAAGGGATCCTTTGGCATCACCATATCCAAGAACAGTGTAGGATGGCAACTGGTAGTATATCCCCGCATTGGCATTGAAACTGAATTTTTTGGTCAATTGAAATGAGGTGGATATTCGGGGCGACAGTTGGTTTAGCAGATTGCCTGTTTTCGATGAATAACTGGTGGCATCCGTTCTTATTCCAGTTGTTATCTGAAGTTTTGAATCGAATAGGTATCTGGTAGCAGATGTGAAAATGGCATATTTTAAAAAGTCAACTCCTGAATTGTATTCCAATTTGTTTGCTCCATTAGGTGTTTGGATGCTGTTAAATCCCTTTAAATTGAAGTCGGCGGTTTCCAATCCTCCACCAATTACGAATCTGAATCCACCACTGGTCATGGTTCGTTCGATGCGGAGTTTTGATTCAGCCTCTGATGATTCGTAGTCGGAGATTTGTAAGGAGGGGTCATTATTTTGGTTGTCTCTGAACTTCTCTGATTCATTAAATAGCTTATTGGTGCTCAAGACAACACTTGTAAATCCATTCTTGCCGTATCGCTTGTAGTTTACACCTGTTGTATAATTCCATTGGCTATTTTCAGGAATGGAGCTCAGGAAAAAATCATTTCGTTCCCTTGTTTCGATGTCATCAACCCCTTCATTGACTTTCTCATTCAATACAAACACATCATAGGCAGCTAGTCCCAGCCAAGTAATTTCATTTTTCTCATCTATGCGATGGGTGATTTTGAATTGCAAATCGGAAAAGGTCGGAAGGAATGGAAGTTTAAAGGCTGCAAATAGAAATTGAAGATAAGATCTTCGAAAAGATACCAGATAATTCGACCTATCAGAAATAGGTCCGTCGGCGGTTAAACCTGCTTCGGAGGATCCGATTGTAAACCTGAGTCCGTGCTTCTCCCTATTGCCTTCCGTTTGTTTGAAGTCCATGACGGAGCTCAGGGCGTTTCCCCTTGAAACAGGAAATGCTCCTGAGTAGAAATCTACTTCGCGTAAAAAATCAACATTGATGATTCCTACAGGTCCTCCCGTTGATCCTTGGGTTTGAAAGTGATTTATTACAGGAATCTCAATTCCATCCAGAAAAAATTTGTTTTCAGATGGTGAACCACCTCGTATGATAATGTCATTCCTGAAGCTTGGTGTTGATGCCACGCCAGGTAGTGAACGAATTACTTGTGATATGTCTCTGTTTCCACCGGGGTTGCGTTCTATTTCGCGAATACCGATGGTTTGTAGTGAAACCGGACTTTCCTCTTTTTTCACGAATTGGGAGCCCTTAATTACGATTTCAGACAAATCGGTGGCACTGGGCTCCAATTCGATTTCTACATAGGGGGATTTTTCTTTAGTAACGAATATGTCTTGGGAAAGCGTTGGCTTATATCCGACGCATGATACCGTCAATTTTATGAATCCTTCTTGATTAAGTGACAGTTTGAATCGTCCTTCTATGTCGGTGGTTGTTCCTGTAGTCGTTCCTTCAGCAGCAATGGATGCGAAAGGAATGCCAGACCTTGTTTTACTGTCTAAAATCTTCCCCGTTACGACGGATTGTGCCTTTACTTCCAATTGAATGGAAACCAGACAAAGGGTTATAAGAAATATGATTCTTGTTTTTTCGTAATTGCTCATGGAGCTTAAACAAGCTGCTGCTGCAGAAGTTTTGAAACCTAAAGTTTATCTCTTAGGTCGGTCATTGGCTTTTCAAAATATTTATACAGACATGTTGATCCAATAATCAGGATGGTCCAGAATGCCAAATAACCCAAAATCGAATCAGTTTCGTTTTCAATTTTATAGTGTGTTGCCATGACTTGGCCTATCAATCCAAGATTTATTAAATACATGGAGTAGGAGATCAGTGATATATGTGTTATGGCTCGGCCAATTGAATTATCGAATTTTTTCCAACTATTTGCCAATGGAATCAATAGGGATGCCCCTAACCCCATAAGGCTGAAATACCATGTCATGGCATAGTATCCGGTTGTGTTGGTTAGCCAATACTCTTTACTGTAGTACATAATGGCAGCTCCCGCTAAAAATAGTATCCACCTGAATTTATTGACAACGGCTCCATAGTAATTCATCATCCATGCCATTAATACACCGTAAATAATGGCATCCATCCTGCATATAACCGTCTTTCGGAATGTGACCTCGTACCAAAAGTTATCCAGAGTTACATTTGACAAGGACATACGGTATATCAAAGGCAAGATTAGAAGCGTTAAAATGATTGAAAACATCAGGTTTTTTGCAGAAACATATGCCCTCAAACCGAATTGAACTGAAACTATCATGATTGGAAGGATAAGATAAAACCACTCCTCAACCGACAGGCTCCAAGATTCCCAAAAAAAGTCGGTGAATGGCTCAAATAAGTTGTGCGAAAAAACTAGGAATTTCCAATCGAAAGCCTCAGGTTTGGAGTTATTCCAGCCAATGTATGCAAAAAGAAGGTTTAATAAAAGTACCAAATAGTAGGCTGGCAAGGTTCTGAACCAGCGTCTTTTCCAAAAATAAATGAGGTCTTTTTTAGTTTCTAGTTTATGTTCCTCTAGAAGTCGAATTAACATGCCACCAATGAGAAAACCGCTTAAAACAAAAAAGAGTTCAACACCATCAGGAACGCTGAACCATGGAAATCCTGGAAGAGCTTTATCAATGAGGAATCCTCCATGCGTCAAAACAACGCAAATGATGGCAATGGCCCTGAAGAGGTCGAGGCCGAATATCCTTTTGTCTGTTTGTTCAGTCATTTTAACTTATTTTGGTGCTGACCGGTAAAGCAATAAGGCTACAACCGCAAAAACCAAATTTGGAATCCAAACTGCTACTTGGGCAGACAGGTTTCCGTTGGTCGCAAAAGTGGTAGTAACCTGCATAAACATGATATAAGTAAAGCTGAGCAGTATGCCTGCTCCTAGCTGAATGCCAATTCCTCCTCTTGCCTTCCTGGATGATAGGGATACGCCAATCAGTGTCAATATAAAAGTTGCAAACGGGAAAGACGACCTTCGATACCGTTCAACTAGATCGAATTGGATACCTTCGGCACCCCTCATTTTTTTGTCGGCAATGAATGCGTCCAACTCTTCATTGTCGAAAGTGATAATGTTGTTTTCACGAGTAGCGAATTCGGATGGTAGGAATCCAAAAGTCGTGTCCTTTGAAAATCCTGTCGTATAGGTTTCTGATTGCCCATTGATCTGACGGATATACCAGTTCTCGGCACGCCATTTGTTCGATAAGGTGTCCCAGACAAGTCTTTCGCTGCTGAACTTATAAGTCAGTTGCAGATCTTTGAATTTTTCATATGTAAATCGGAAGCCAGATTTATTAATGGTATTGAAACTTTCGAAATATATGAATTCGCCCGGTTTGATTTGCCTATGGATATTTCGGGATTTTAGCACATACGGATTCTTGATATATACGTTTTCAAAGGCCAATCTGGTTTTGTTAGCTCTGGGGATGACCCATCCGTTCAAATAATAGGATGTGGAAGCGATGATGCCTGCAACTAACATATAGGGCATGACCAATCTGCGGAAGCTAACCCCACTTGAAAGTATGGCAACTATCTCTGTTTGTGAAGCCATCTTGGAGGTGAAAAAGATAACAGATATGAAAATAAAAAGTGGCGAGAAAAGATTGGCGAAATAAGGGATGAAGTTCAAGTAGTAGTCAAAGAGTATGGCGTTTATTGGCGCCTTTCTCTCAATAAAGTCATCGATCTTTTCAGAAATATCGAACACGATTGCAATCATGATAATCAAAGCGATTGCAAAAAGAAAGGTGGTCAGGAATTTCCTGATAATATATAAATCCAGTTTTTTAAGCTTTGGTTTCATAGCCGTTTTCCCAATTTAGAAACCATAATGGACTTCCATGACTTAAAGCTGCCATCGAGAATACGGTTTCTCGCTTCTTTTAGTAGATTAACATAAAACGCTATGTTGTGCAATGTGGCAATTTGAGCCCCGAGCATCTCTTTGGAAATCATTAAGTGCCGAAGGTATGCCTTCGAATACTGTTGGTCAACAAAGCTTTTGCCTTGTATGTCGATAGGAGATAAGTCATCTTTCCATTTCTCATTGCGGATGTTGATGATTCCTTCGGATGTGAAAAGCATACCATTGCGTGCGTTCCTGGTAGGCATAACACAATCGAACATGTCGATGCCACGATCTACGCATTCCAAAAGATTGACAGGTGTTCCAACTCCCATCAGGTATCTTGGTTTTTCCTTTGGAAGTATATCACATACGATTTCAGTCATGGCATACATGTCTTCTGCTGGTTCACCAACAGATAATCCTCCAATGGCATTGCCTACACAATTTGAAGCTGCTATGATTTCAGCCGACTCTTTGCGAAGGTCGGGGTAGGTGCTTCCTTGAACGATAGGGAACAGGTTTTGTTCATAACCATATAGAGGATGCGATACTTTTAAATGAGCGATGCATCGATCTAGCCAGCGGTGTGTCATTTCCATGGATTTTCTTGCCGCTCTCTTTTCGCAAGGGTATGGGGTGCATTCATCAAAAGCCATTATGATGTCGGCACCAATAGCCCGTTGGATATCCATGGAGGTTTCTGGAGATAGAAAATGCTTTGATCCATCGATATGGGATCTGAAATAAACTCCCTCTTCCTTTATTTTTCTAGTTTCAGACAAAGAATAAACTTGGTATCCGCCGCTGTCTGTTAGAATTGGTCTATCCCAATTCATAAACTTGTGTAAACCTCCTGCCTTTTGTAATAACTCAACCCCTGGTCTAAGGTTCAGGTGGTAGGTATTTCCTAAAATTATGTTTGCATCAGTATCACCCTTCAGGTCACGCTGATGTACACCCTTAACGGTTCCAGCCGTACCTACGGGCATGAAAACCGGTGTGTTTATTACACCATGAGAGGTCGTAATGGTTCCAGCCCTTGCATTGCTTCCTTGATCTGTATGTTGGAGGCTGAAAAACATTTGATTAATTGATCTGTAACGGCTGATGTTAATATCTTGTCAAAAGTAGAAATTTAAATACTCGGAGCGGTTTTTAGCTTTGCAACCTTATTCACAGTTAAGCAAATGCAGATTGGTTTTTCATGGGTTTGGATGGTGGCGTCCTTAGGGGTAATCGCATTTCTGATTCAATTGTATCATATTTTTTTCCGGTTTTCTCGGCTTGCGTTTGCACGGATTCCTAATCAATCGAATGCAAGGGAGCCTGTAACGGTCATCATATGTGCTCGCAATGAGCTTAAAAACCTTCAAAATCATTTGGAGGCATTTTTGCTTCAAGACTACCCTCAATTTCAGGTCATAGTGGTAAATGATTGCTCTTGGGATGAGAGCGAGGCCTTTCTGGATGAAATGTCATTGAAGCATAGGCATTTGAAGGTCGTCAGCATAAAGGAGCAAGAAAAGTATCAGCATGGAAAGAAATTCGCCGTTTCGTTGGGCGTGAAAGCTGCAAGCTACGATCTCTTATTGTTTACAGATGCCGATTGCTTGCCTGCCTCTACCGATTGGATCAGCCGCATGGTGTCATCATACAAACCCGGTATTGAAATGGTCATATCTTACGGCGGGTATATCAAAACCAAAGGATTTCTCAACCGTTGGATCCGTTTCGATACTTTTTTCAATGCCATACAGTTTCTGTCGGCAGGTCTAGCTAAAAGCACCTATATGGGTGTAGGCAGGAATTTATCGTATCGCAAAGCCTTGTTTTTCCGTAACAAGGGTTTCGCCAAACACAATCATTTGCTGTCCGGAGATGATGATTTATTTGTAAATGAAACGGCCAATAAAACCAATGTAGATGTGCAGCTGCATCCCGACGCATTCACCCATTCCATCGCCAAAACCACTTTTTCCGCATGGTTTCGACAAAAGCGTAGGCATCAAAGCACAGCTCCCCACTACAAGTCTGCTCACAAATGGCTCATAGGCTCACTCTATTTTTCACATTTCTTTTTTATTGCAAGTGGAGCCATATTGCTTTCAGTAGGGTTCCAATGGATTTGGGTTGCATCCATAATGAGCGCTTGGTTGTTGCTCCGATTCATTATATTTGGCATGTCGATGAAGAAGCTTGGAGAACTGGATAACTTGTGGATGCTTCCCATATACGACTTAATGATGCCGATTATATATCCAGCCATTTCATTGGCCAATTCCTTAAACAAGCCTAAAACCTGGCGATAATGTCTGAAGACCAACAGCAAGTGGGATCAGCGGAGGTCAATCCCAACCTCAGTGAAAAGGCGGTCAAGGATTATGCCTTGGTCCGGGAAGCCGTCGATAACGGCGACCAAAAGGCCTACGCGGAATTGATGGCTCGCTACAAAGACTCCATTTATTTCATGTTGCTCAAAATGGTGAACAATCGCGATGACGCAGATGATTTAACCATCGAGGCATTCGGCAAGGCATTTCGGAATCTCAAACAATACACACCCGACTACGCATTCAGCACTTGGCTCTTTAAAATTGCTACGAACAACTGTATCGATTTCATCCGCAAAAAGCGTAAAATGACCGTTTCTCTGGATAAGGGTTTTGATACAGACGATGGAGGTGAAATGACCCTGGAAGTCCGATCCAACCAACCCGACCCTGAGGAGCACATGATGAAGAAGCAAAACATTTTGCTCATGCGGGATGTAGTCGATCGTTTGAAGCCACGGTATCGTCGTTTGGTGGAACTTCGTTATTTCCAAGAGAGGTCCTACGAGGAGATTTCGGATGAATTGAAATTGCCTTTGGGTACTGTCAAGGCTCAACTTTTCCGTGCAAGGGAATTCCTCTATCAAATCATGAAGAATTCCGGTCACAAAATTTGATTGGTTCCACCTCCCATTTCCGCACCTTGGAAGGATTCCAAATCATCAAGACCTATTTTCCAGAGCTAAACGAACAGCAGTTCGTTCGATTAGAGTCATTGGGTGAATTATACCAAGAATGGAACTCCAAAATCAACCTTGTTTCGAGGAAAGACATTGAACTGCTTTTCGAACGACATGTGTTGCATTCTTTGGCCATTGCCAAGTTTATTCGCTTTAAGCCAGGCAGTCATGTAATGGATGTAGGTACCGGTGGTGGCTTTCCAGGTATTCCTTTATCCATTTGTTTTCCAGAGGTGCGTTTTACTTTGGTGGATTCCATCGGGAAAAAGACCGCCGTGGTGGCCGATATCGCCAACCGAACTGGATTGGACAATGTAGAAGTCATAACCACCCGAGCTGAACAAATAAGAGGACAGTTCGACTTTGTCGTTAGTAGAGCAACTGCACCTCTGGCAGATTTGTACAGATGGACCTCCAAAAGCATTTCTAAAAAGCAGTACCACGCTATCCCAAATGGTATCATTTGTTTAAAAGGCGGCGATCTGCGGGAAGAGCTTTTGCCGTTCAAGAGCCGGGTTGAGGTGGTGCCCATATCTCAATATTTCAGAGAAGAGTTCTTCGAAACCAAGAAATTGGTATTTCTTCCTTGTTGATATTCAATTAATTAAGAATATTAGATACAGGTATTGCATTCTGATTGAATTAATCCTTATTTTTGCACTCCGTTTCAAAGAGATAAGCGTATGAAAAGGACATTTCAGCCTTCAGCAAGAAAGAGAAGAAACAAACATGGATTCCGCGAGCGTATGGCATCGGCCAACGGTCGTCGTGTATTGTCAGCCCGCAGGGCCAAAGGTCGTCACAAGCTGACCGTGTCTGACGAGGATACGCTTCGTCGTCATCATTGATATCCATTTAGATTCCAACATATGAAAGCCATCGCTCATGCGGTGGCTTTTTCTTTTTCTTCCATTAGGATATTGGCAAGGTCTTGAGTTTTCTCGTACAAACGATGGCCGCTATCTAAGATGTGTAATTGGCCCAGTTCTGGAATTTTCTTTTTAAAGCGAATGGCCTGGCGGATAGGAATAACAGTATCCCTAGAACCGAAAACAAGTGTTGTTCGGATTTGATCGTTGTTGATGCGTGCTGCCACCTGCTGCAAATCAGGTATGGTTAATCTGTGTGTCATCCAAGAATCGTATACCAAGGTTCTCACTTTTGGATGGGTAATTTGATTGATGAAAAACCTTGCTGTTTGCTGGCTGTAAATACCAAGTTTTCCGAATAACTTAATCAGCAAAATGACTCTATAAGGATCTTTTTTGAAATTCCCCATCAAGTATCTCCCAAGTCGGGTACCGGTCAAAAATCTGTAGCCTGGATGGTAACGGAGCGCATCTGGTGCCAAAAGGAATAATTGTTTCAATCCTGAAGGTCCAAATTCAACCATGTTTAAGGCCAATCGTCCTCCGAAACTATGTCCCAATACGGCGTATTTTCCATCTGTAAAGGTTGAAACCAACAAGCTAAACGCTACTGTTAACTCATTTGGTGTAAAGGCGTCTGTATCTTCTAGTCTTTCAAATTGACTGCCGTGAAAGAATAAGGATACGGCAATGATGCGAAAGCTACCGTCCAAATGATGGTGCAATGACAGCAAATCCTCATAACTCCTGTTAAAGCCATGAAAGGCAAAAATGCAATGGGAACCAGTGCCTGCAACATGCACATGCCAGGTGATTTTACCCGACTGGATTTCGTGGTGTTGGACCTTGCTCATGGAGTTATCAGCATCTGTGAAAAAATACCCATTCTTTATTTATCCACAGAGGATGACCTCATTTTTTTTAATGGTATTTTTACCCAAATGCCTTTGATTCCCCATACACCCCAAAACAGGCGTTCAAACATTTCGTAACCAGTATCTTATATGCCAAAAGATCCTTCTATTAAATCCGTCCTAATCATAGGCAGCGGACCCATTATCATCGGACAGGCATGCGAGTTTGATTACAGCGGATCCCAAGCCTCTAGATCCTTGAAGGAGGAGGGCGTGGAGGTCTCACTCATCAACTCCAATCCCGCCACCATCATGACCGATCCCGTAACGGCCGATCATGTGTACCTGATGCCCTTGACAACGGATTCTATTGAGAAAATTCTCCAGGAAAGAAAAATAGATGCTGTGCTTCCAACCATGGGGGGGCAAACGGCGCTTAACCTCTGCAAAGAAGCTGATGAAAGGGGGATTTGGAAGAAATACGGCGTACGCATTATCGGTGTGAATGTCGCTGCCATCGAAACTACCGAAAACAGAGAGCTTTTCCGTCAACTTATGGTGGATATCGGTGTTGGCGTCGCCCCTTCCCGTATTGCAAACTCATTTTTGGAGGGAAAGGAAATAGCGCAACAGTTGGGCTTCCCATTGGTTATTCGCCCCTCTTACACGCTTGGAGGTACAGGTGCTGGCTTTGTTTACAAGAAGGAGGAGTTCGAAGAGAAGCTCATGCGCGGACTGCAAGCTTCACCTATACATGAAGTGCTCATTGAGAAAGCCGTATTCGGTTGGAAGGAGTTTGAATTGGAACTTTTGAGAGATAACAAGGATAATGTTATCATCATCTGCTCTATTGAGAATTTCGATCCAATGGGTATCCATACAGGAGATTCGATTACCGTGGCTCCTGCCATGACCCTGAGTGATAAGACCTATCAACATATGCGAAACCTGGCCATCAAAATGATGCGTTCCATCGGTCAGTTCGCAGGAGGATGCAATGTGCAGTTTGCTGTTAATCCAGAGGACGAGTCCATTATTGCCGTAGAGATAAACCCGCGAGTTTCGCGCTCCTCCGCATTGGCATCCAAAGCCACCGGCTATCCAATAGCCAAAATAGCCGCCAAGATGGCCATCGGTTACAATTTGGATGAATTGCAAAACCAGATCACTGGATCAACCTCTGCATTTTTCGAGCCAACTTTGGATTATGTCATTGTTAAAATTCCTCGTTGGAACTTCGATAAATTTCATGGTGCTGACCGTTCTTTGGGACTTCAGATGAAATCGGTAGGCGAGGCCATGGGTATTGGCCGGAGCTTTGCTGAAGCCTTGCAAAAAGCTTGTCAATCGCTCGAAATAAACAGACTTGGCTTAGGCGCCGATGGCAAAGGTTGGACCCGTGTAGATGATATCGTTCACAGTATGGAGCATCCTTCCTGGGATCGTTTATTTCATATCAAGGAAGCGCTTCGCTTAGGTGTGCCCATTCAATCGGTACACAACCTTACCAAGGTGGATAAATGGTTTTTGAATGAGATCCAGCAGTTGGTGCAAATAGAAGCAGAGATTAGAAGATATCATCTGAACAATATTCCGGCGGATTTGATGTTGGAGATGAAACAAAAAGGATTCTCCGATGCGCAAATCGCACATCTCCTAGGTAATGTAACAGAAGATGATGTTTATGAGAAGAGAAAAGAACTTGGCGTTCGCCGCGTATACAAAATGGTTGATACCTGCGCCGCTGAATTTCCATCACATACTCCATATCTCTACTCAACTTTCGAGGCATCCTATCGAAATACTTCCGGTGAGTTTGTTGTCGACAACGAGTCCGTTGTAAGCGATAAGAAAAAGGTTATTGTACTTGGCTCCGGTCCTAACAGGATTGGCCAGGGCATTGAGTTCGATTACTCTTGCGTACACGGAATCCTCGCCTCTAAAGAGTCAGGTTACGAGGCCATCATGGTGAATTGTAATCCTGAGACGGTATCTACCGATTTTGATATTGCCGACAAACTCTTCTTTGAACCCGTTTTCTGGGAGCATATTTACGAGCTGATTGAATATGAGAAGCCCGAAGGGGTCATCGTGCAACTGGGTGGTCAAACCGCCTTGAAGCTCTCAGAGAAACTTCATCAAAAAGGTGTTCGTATCATAGGCACATCTTTCGACAGCATGGATTTGGCTGAGGATCGTGGCCGATTTTCAGACTTGCTCAAAAGCCTCGACATACCATATCCATTGTACGGTGTTGCCGAGTCGGCTGAAGAAGCCTTGGTTGTCGCAAAGAAAGTTGGTTATCCAGTTCTAGTTCGTCCATCCTATGTTTTAGGTGGACAGGGAATGAGTATCGTAATCAACGATGAAGAGTTGGAAATAGCGGTTATCAAACTTTTAAAAAACCTTCCAGGAAACCGGGTGTTGATCGATCATTTCCTCGACAGGGCGGAGGAGGCTGAGGCCGACCTTATTTGTGATGGTGAGGACATTCAATTCATCGGACTGATGGAGCACATAGAACCAGCCGGAATACACTCTGGCGACTCCTATGCTGTTCTTCCACCTTTCAGTTTATCTTCGGGTGTTTTGGATCAGATGCGTGAATATGCTCGCAAGATTGCCTTGGCATTGAATGTTCGTGGATTGCTCAACATCCAGTATGCTATAAAAAATGAAAAGGTGTATGTGATTGAAGCCAATCCTCGTGCATCCCGCACTGTACCATTTATTGCTAAAGCACACAAGGTGCCATACATTAACATCGCTACCAAAGTTATGTTGGGTGCGAATAAACTTAAGGATTTCAAAATCGAGCCTGCTTCATTCGGCTACGCCATCAAGGAGCCTGTGTTCTCATTTGATAAATTCCCCAATGTCAATAAAGAACTTGGGCCTGAAATGAAGTCTACCGGTGAAGCTATCCGATTTATCGAAACCATTGAGGATCCCTATTTCAGGAATCTGTACAAAGAGAAATCAATGTATTTGAGCCGTTGAACCTTTCATATCTCAGATTGAAATGTTGAAATTCCTTCTCATTATCCTTTGCATTTTCCTCTTGCTTCGCATGATGACCAGGAACATGGTGGCATCTTCGTTTGTCGATATGCAACAGAAAATGCGAGACGAAATGAAGAAAAGAAGCGGAGCAGCAACCCAAGACCCCAAGCCCGAAGGGCATGTGTCTGTTACAGGAACACCAAAAGCCAAATCAAATACCGGTGATGGCGATTATGTGGATTACGAGGAAGTCAAATAAACTGAAACCCAATTCGATTTCATGAGACCTGAATTCAAAAAGCTTTTACCCCACCTTTATGTGGTTCTTTTCTTCATCGCCATTTGTGCGGTGTACTTCAGTCCAATCTTACAAGGCAAAGGATTGAGCCAACACGATACCGAGCAGTGGGAGGGAATGGCCAAGGAGATTGCCGACCATCGCGAAAAATATAACGAGGAACCCCTTTGGACCCGCTCTATGTTTGGAGGGATGCCTGCATACCAGATTTCCGTACTATACCCAAGCAATTTGGTATCCTATGTGAACAAAATACTGCTGCTTGGATTCCCCGAACCCTATGGATATGTTTTGTTGTCTCTTTTGGGATTTTATGTTTTGCTTTTGAGTTTCAAGTTTGATTGGCGTATGGCTGCCGCGGGTGCTATCGGTTACGCTTTCTCCTCTTATAACTTTATCATTCTGATGGCTGGCCATAATTCCAAGTTGCATGCCATTGCGTTGATGCCTTTCGTATTAGCCGGAGTGGTTTTGGTCTTTAATGGTAGGCATTTGCTAGGAGGGGCCGTAACCGCCCTCTTCTTGGCATTACAGATTTATGCGAACCACCTTCAGATAACCTATTACTTGGCAATTGGAATTGCATTGTTGGTCCTGATCCAGTTCTTCAGATCCATGAAGCAAAAAACAATGCCAGGATTTATAAAAGGTGCAATGGTATTGTCTATTGCAGCCATTATGAGTGTGCTGCCCAATATTACCAGTTTGTGGGCCACCATGGAATATGGAAAGGATACCACAAGAGGTCCATCGGAGCTAACCGATAAAAAGGTTTCAAAAGGTCTTGACCAGGATTATGCTTTCGCATGGAGCTACGGCATCGGTGAGTCGTTCACCATGCTTATTCCCGACTACATGGGAGGACCCTCTAGTTCTGATATTGGAAGGAAATCGGCCACATTTGAGGCGCTCAATGATAATGGAGCAGGTCAACAAGCAGCACAGTTCGTAAAACAAGCGCCACTCTATTGGGGCAGTCAATCTTATACCGCCGGTCCTGTATACATGGGTGCTATCATCATTTTCCTTTTCGTGATAGGGATGCTTCTTGTGAAAAGTGAATATAGGATTTGGCTAATTGTAACTACGGTGTTGTTCCTCTTTATGTCATGGGGAAAGCATTTTCTTTCATTCAATGATCTCCTGTTCCATTATCTACCCGGTTACAACAAGTTTAGAACGGTTTCAATGGCACTTGTATTTTGTAGTCTGAGCTTTGTGCTTTTGGCTTTCCTGGGTCTCAAACAGCTTTTTGATGAAACCATCGTTTTGGTTCAAAGGAAAAATGCGTTGAAATATGCTTATTACGCCGTAGGAGGGCTGTGTTTGTTTTTCGCTGTACTTGCTCCTTCTTTTATCGACTTCAGCGCTGAGGTCGATGATCAATTGATTGGGCAAGATGGTAAGCCTATCACCTGGCTTATTGAGGCGCTGCATGACGATAGGGCTTCAGCTTTGCAAACAGATGCTTTCCGTTCATTCTTTTTCATCTCAATCGCTTTTGGGCTGCTATGGCTTTCTTTGACAGGAAAGCTGAAAGTGGCACAAGGAGTGATGGCATTAGGTCTTCTCATTTTGTTGGATATGTGGGTGGTCGACAAACGCTATTTGTCTGATGACAATTTTGTTTCAAAGACCAGGTTGAAGCAACCATTTGCTCCCAACGAAGCCAATATGGCTATATTGCAAGATACTGAGCTGGGATATCGAGTCATGAACACTTCCGTGAGTACTTTCAATGACGCCAGTACATCTTATTTTCATCATAGTATCGGTGGATACCATGGCGCCAAGTTGAAACGCTATCAAGAGTTGATCGAATATCAAATCAGTAACAACAATCTCAAGGTGCTAGATATGTTGAATACCAAATACCTGATAGGTAGCTCTAGAGAGACAGGGCAATTGGTGGTGCAGCCCAACACAGGTGCTTTGGGTGCAGCATGGTTTGTAGATGAGTTTAAAATGGTTGCCAATGCGGATAGTGAAATTACCGCATTGTCTAATTTTGAGCCTTCACAAACAGCAATTGTTGATCAGCGCTTCAAGAGGGAGTTGGCGGGCTTAAAAATAGTTCCTGATTCCAACGCTACCATTAAATTGGTTGACTACCGTGCCAATAGATTGCAATATGAAACAGATTGCAGCAGTGATCAGTTGGCGGTTTTTTCTGAAATATATTACGATAAAGGATGGAAGGCCACTATCGACGGTAAGCCTGCCAACCATTTCCGAGTCAATTATGTGTTGCGAGCCATGCGTATTCCGGCTGGTAAACATAAAGTAGAGTTCAAGTTCGAACCAGATGTTTACATGACGGGTGAAAAAATCGCAATGGCTGGATCTATTTTGCTATTGCTGGTGTTTGCAGGCGTTTTATTCCGCGAAGTACGCGGCGCTTTTAAAAACTAATTGTTTTGTTTTGGCATCCAAGAAGGTTTTAATCATCACATACTATTGGCCGCCGGGAGGTGGAGCCGGTGTACAGCGATGGTTGAAATTTGTCAAGTATCTTCCTCAAAATGGATGGGATCCCATCGTATATACGCCATCGAATGGGGAAATGCCGGTTTTGGACTCTACTTTGGAAAAGGATATTCCAAAAGGAATTACAGTTTTGAAGCAACCCATTTGGGAACCCTACTCCTGGTATAAGCGCTTTGTGGGCGCCTCAAAAACCGAAAAAATAAACACGGGATTTCTTACTGAGAACCGTCGTCCGGGATTTACACAAAGGATTTCCGTTTGGTTGCGGGGCAATTTATTTATTCCTGATGCTCGCTGTTTTTGGATCAATCCCTCTGTTGGTTTTTTAAGCAAATGGCTTCGCCAAAATCATGTAGATGTCATTGTGAGCAGTGGACCTCCCCATAGCATGCATCTGATTGCGGCAAAGCTCTCATCTATTTGTCATATACCATGGGTTGCCGACTTTCGAGATCCGTGGACAAATATCGATTATTACAAAGATTTGAAATTGACTTCGTGGGCAGATAAGAAGCATCATCGGTTAGAACGGTTTGTACTAACCAATGCGAACAAAGTAGTTGTTGTAGGAAATGGAATGAAGGAGGAGTTTAAATCTAATCATGATGTAGACTCAGTAGTGATTACAAATGGCTTCGATCCGGACGATTTTATAGGAGTTGAGCCAAAAATCAACGATAAATTTTTAATATCCCATGTAGGAACATTGGTGCCCTCTCGTAATCCATTAGCTTTATGGAAAGTTTTGGGGGAGTTGATTCAAAAAGATATGGATTTTGCAGGTCTGTTGAAGATTCGACTTGTAGGAAAGGTTGATGTTTCTGTCAAGGATTCAATCGAAAGTTGTGGTTTATCAAACCATGTGGAGTATGTTGATTACATGTCGCATGAGTCCGTACCTTCCGAGCTTTGCTCAGCTTCTTTGCTGCTATTGGTGCTCAATGATACGCCTAATGCCAAAGGCATACTCACCGGTAAACTATTCGAATACCTCGCTGCCGGAGTTCCTATTTTATGCGTTGGTCCTGAGGATGGCGATGCATCGGCGGTTTTGAAGGATGCCAATGCGGGTAAAGCCATAGCTTTTGACAATATGATTGGTATGAAATCATTCCTCACCAATGCTTTCGCGAATTTCAGGAACACATCTGTGAAGTCATTGGATCAAAAATCGAATGCTGACAAGTATTCGAGAGCCAGTTTAACCAAATCTTTGGTTTCAGTATTGGATGCTGTTTCAAAAACGAAAAAATAGTTAGTAGATGTTGAAGATCATCACCGTCATAGGGGCTCGGCCCCAATTCATTAAAGCCGCTGCGATCAGTAGGGCTATCCGTACATCCTTCTCGGGCAAAGTGAAAGAAATTATAGTTCATACCGGCCAGCACTACGACAGGGAAATGTCGGAGATTTTTTTCGAGCAATTGGAAATACCCCGCGAAGATTATAACCTGGGTATAGGATCCGGTAGTCATGGAGTTCAAACAGCAGGTATCATAGTCGCTTTGGAAGAAGTGATGTTGAAGGAGAAACCTGATGCGGTCATTTTGTATGGTGATACCAATTCCACTTTGGCAGGAGCTGTGGTTGCATCCAAATTAAGAGTTCCTATCATACACATTGAAGCTGGAATGCGATCATTTACAAAGGAAGTTCCCGAAGAAATAAACCGGATCATGTGCGACCATGTATCCACATTGCTATTTACTCCCACGGTCACTGGTGCCGAAAATTTGTATAAAGAAGGATTCAGCTGCGACAATGTAGGTCCTTATCATGTGGATAATCCCAAAGTAATACTTTGCGGGGATATCATGTTCGACAATAGTCTATACTTCCGTAAAGTTGCCCTTGAAAAATCAACTATGATGGCTGATTTGGGTATACTTAAGGACCGGTTTGTATTGGTAACAGTGCACAGGAATAACAATACAGATGATATTGGAAGGTTGAAATCTATTTTTGAATCCTTGGATCGGCTTTCTTCAACTACGGGTACACCTTTTGTAATACCGTTGCATCCAAGGACTAGGAAGATGTTGGCAGGCCTCGGAGATATTGGTGAACGACTTGAATCTAATGCGAATTTGAAAATAATAGCACCTGCATCTTATTTGGACATGATATGTCTTGAGGCTAATGCAGAGATGGTTATTACCGATTCTGGCGGAGTACAGAAAGAAGCCTATTATTTTGAAAAGCCTTGCTTGATATTACAATCCGAAACGCCATGGGTTGAACTCGTTGTCAATGGATGTGCTGAATTGGTCGATGCAGAACCTACTCGCATCGAAGCTGCATTTTACCATTTCAGGAAAACGAGAAGTCAATTGCTATATCCGCCCATCTTTGGCGATGGTCACGCAGCTGAATTTACCATCCAGATGATTTTAAACTACTTGAATACAAATAAGGTTTCATGAATAATTCTTATCGATTCCGTTGCTTGGAGATTTATGTTTTAAGTTGAGTAGAATGTCACATATGTTTCTTTATTTATTCATCATAATTTTTCGAGACTGACCATGTGTGGAATTGCAGGCATAGTGGGTTCTCGTCAATCGCAAGATAATGATGATGCATTGATCAGAAGTATGCTTGAGATTCAGCATCATCGCGGTCCTGACTCAACCGGAGTTTGGTCTGCTGATGGTGTGAGATTAGGCCATAATCGCCTGGCTATTATTGACCTTTCTGATGCCGCCAATCAACCTATGATTCATGATGGGTTGGTACTGATATTTAATGGTGAGATTTATAATTATGTAGAGATTCGAAAAGAGTTAGAGTTTTTGGGTCATCGTTTTTGCACATCTTCAGATTCAGAAGTCATATTGCACGCCTTTCAGCAATGGGGTGGAGGCTGTGTGAATCGATTCATGGGTATGTGGGCTTTTGTTATTTGGGATGATATTCAAAAGCGGTTCTTTGCCAGTCGCGACAGGTTTGGGATCAAGCCGTTCAATTACATAGTTAAAGATGGTGTTTTGCATTTTGCCAGTGAGCTGAAGACTTTGAAAGTCTCGAATTTGTTTCAGCCGATTTTGAATTTGAATCAGGTTTCTAGGGGTATTCAATTGGGGTGGTTGTGTTATGAGGATGAAACCTATTTTGATGTGATAAAATCATTGCCTGCCGCCCATAATCTAGAATGGTATCAAGGACATATCAAAACTTACAAATATTGGGATGTTAACGGATTTGATAAATCCAATTTGAGTTTTGCTGAAAAAGTGGATCGTTTTCGCGAGCATTTCATGGATAGCATCCGATTTCATTTGAGGAGCGATGTCCCAATCGCCAGTTGCTTAAGTGGTGGAATTGATAGCTCATCCATTGTTTCATCGGTGCAGAAAATAACACCTGATGTTAAATACAAAACCTTCAGTATATATTACGAGGGCAAAGGCGATGTGGATGAACGATCATTTGTCAGTGAAGTTATTGGCAAATACCCGAATATCCAGCCCTATTACTTCAGTCCCTCGGATGATGATGTTAGGGATTGTTTTGATCATGCACTTTTCCATTGTGATGTTCCAGCCACAGGAAGTTCATTTATTTCTCAATATTTCTTGATGCGGATGATCTCGAAACATGGCATTAAGGTTGTTTTAGATGGACAGGGTGCAGATGAGTACCTTGGTGGCTATATGCATACATACTACCGATTGATTGGCGGCATGTTGAGGGCTTTTGATTTGGTCGGTGCCTATCAAGCCACTTCCATCGTCAATTCCAACTTGGGCAATGGTGTTGTTAAAAAGCTTTCTCATTTTGGTAAAAGCATCGTTAGTGGATTTTCTAAAGAACAATCGGTATACGGATTGGAGTACAATCGTTATTTTCCATTCATGATGCGCGAGAAACCTGCGAAGAATCCTTTTGAATTAAAGGACTGTGGAGCTACCAAAGTGGATGGGTTTCTATATAACCTATTATTCACGACTAGTTTACCTTCACTACTTCATTATGAGGATCGTAATTCTATGGCTTTCTCCATTGAATCTCGTGTTCCTTTTCTTGATCATCGCTTAGTTGAATATGCTTTCGCACTATCTGACGATGATAGGATTACTCCATCTACGACAAAAAGGGTTTTAAGGGAAGCAATGCGGGGTATTATTCCCGATGCCATATTCAATCGAAAAGATAAGAAAGGTTTTGTAACTCCAGGAGAAAGTAAATGGCTTAGAGGTCCGCTATCTCATTTGTTAGACAATATTGGGGAGTTTCCGGATTTCATTGATCGTAAACCATTGAATAAAGTGTTAGGCGATTATAAAAATGGTGATAATTCAAAGGCAATACTTGTTTGGCGTTTGGCGGTTTTAAACCATTGGATGAAATCAATTTGATGCTTGTTTATATGTAATATTTGAAGTCGATTTTATTTAGCTAATTCATTTTTCAAATTTGGCTTGCAATTCATTGGATCCGTTAAAACACATTCTTGTCATTCCAAGTTGGTATCCTACTCTGAGAAACCAAGGGCATGGTGTTTTCATTAAGAAACATGTGCTTGAGATTTCCAAATATTCGAAAGTGAATGTCTTGTACTTCGATGTTGGTAAACACGATGATCATAATCGAAAAAGTCAATCTCAAAGGATTAATCAAAATCTCGAAGAGATTGTTGTTCCAATCGACAATTCATGGGGATCAATTTATGTATGGTTTCAAATTTGCTATTGGTATACTCGTTTAGCGATATTCGGAAGGCTACGAGGAACAAAATTGATTCATTTGCATGTTCCATATCACATTGGTGTGTTTTTGTTTCCATTTATGATACTGACCTCAAAACCCTTAATCATATCTGAGCATTGGTCTGGATATTTTGCTGAGGATGGCAGATATGATAAGCTGCCTGGAATAATCAGAAAAGTTATTTCTTGGCTTTATAACAAATCTTGCGCTATAAGCACTGTTTCAAAAGTGTTAGCTGATACCATAGCAGAAAAAACAGCTTGTGGTAAATCAATGGTTCAAATCCCAAATGTTTTTAATTTGAATTTATATCCTAGGAGCATAGAACATATTGAGCATGGCACTTTCTTGATGGTATGCAATATGAATGATCGCGAAAAAAATATAACTGGGGTATTGGATGCCTTAGCAACCTTACGACGGGAATATGACCATGTTCGTTTGCATATTGCCGGTGATGGACAAGACTTCGAAGCGATGAAATCGCATGCTCGTCAGCACGGATTACTGGATGGAACGGTTGTGTTTCATGGTTTTTTGGACCCAAATCAATTGGAAAATTTGTATGGCAAATCTTCATGCTATATATTGAATAGCCGTTTTGAGACATTTTCTATTTCTACTTTTGAAGCTATCATGCAAGGTGTGCCAGTTATTTCCACCAAATGCAAAGGCCCTGAGGAGTTTGTTAATGAATCGAATGGTATTTTAATAGATATAGATTCTAAAGAACAGTTGGTTTCAGCAATGAAACAAATGTTATCGGCTTATCAGAAATATGACCCACAGACAGTTCGAAATTCATTGTCACCTGATTATTTCACGGAAATTGGTATCCGTTTTAATTATTTATATGAAAATTGTCTAAACTCCAGAAGTTGAAATTTGAATTATGAGGAAAGTTGTTTGTCGATTACTAAGGCTATATGTTCGGCATTTTCCCTTGCGTAAAGGTAAAATTCCCCTTCTAAGACTTTTTGAGCTTCTTGGATTTTTCAATGGTGTTGAATTAGAAACCACCATTTGTAGCAGAACTCGGGTGTTTTTGAAATTGGATGATTGGGTTCAGCGATTGGTCTATTTTTTCGGTGTTTATGAATTTGAAAAGGCCGAAACCAGGTGTTGGCTAAACTATTCTAAGAATTCAAAAAGTATTTTGGATATAGGATCCAATTTTGGATACTATACTCTTCTCGCTTGTGATCAAAATGATTTTGTAAAGGTTCTGGCTTTTGAACCAGCGCCTGATATGTTCAATCGGCTTTCACATAACTTGAGGCTTAATAATTATTTAAATAGGGTGTCTACACTAAACATAGGACTATCTGACAAGAAAGGTCGATTTGATTTTTTCGTAGCCGATGATAAGCATTCTGGAATGTCTGGATTATCGATGCCTGAAGGAGTTTCTGGTAAGCGTATCCAAGTTGAAGTTGATACGGTAGATTCCATCTTGAGTAATAATGGGTCTTTGCTACCAGATTTGGTAAAGATTGATGTAGAAGGCAATGAGTTGAATGTTTTGAATGGAATGAAGCACACCTTGCTAACGACTAGCCCGGTGTTTTTTATTGAGATTTACGACAAAAATCTCAGTCGATTCGGACATTCCAGTCAACAGGTTTTTGATTTTTTTTGGCAACATCGATATCAGGTTTTTGAAGTTCAAAAAAATGGCCAATTATCTTTGATTACCTCACCCAAGGACATTGGATTGGCTATTTGCATCCCATCAAAATAGGGGAGTCGGGGCTCTTTTGTTTTAGCCTCGAGTTATTAACAGGTTGTCTTAATATATTGGATATCAGTCTTTAAGCCTGAATTTTCACCCCTTTCTTTTTTCTAAGTATTCGGTAACATTTTTTGGTATGGTTGCGTAAACAAATCCAGTCTCTGGAAATATTGAGCGCCAGCGGCTAGTACCCAGAAATGGGATTTAAGTGATTGTCATTGAGAACGATAAACCAATCGGCCATGAAGTTTAAACCTGTTCAGGTTCTTCTATTAGTTATTTTACTGCTAGGAGCTACCCAAGTCCGTGGACAAATTAGTTTCAACGCAGATACCCTTTCGGGTTGTGTTCCATTACATGTGAATTTTCAGGGCAACTCTGCTGGTTCTCCTGTAAGCTGGGAGTGGACATTCACGAATCAAAATACAGGCAGTCAATTGCCTGTTGTAAGGGCACAGAATCCTGTGATTACTTTTTTGGATGCAGGTCAATATTCTGTAAAGCTCAAGGTGAATTATGCAAACGGTACTTCTGATTCTCTTACTAAAAGCAATTACATCTTAGCCATCAGCGCTCCTCAGCCTGTTTTTTCTATACCAGATACAATCGAGTGTTTTAACGGAAATAGTATCTCATTCCTGAATCAAACCATAGGGGCTTATAATTCTTTGCAATGGTTTTTTGGTGATGGTAATACCAGTTCGATAGCAAGTCCTACGCATAACTATTCTGCGTCCGGTGTTTTCGATGTAACCCTTATCATATACGCAAACGGTTGTAGTTCATCTTTAACCAAAGATTCAAGCGTAACCATCCTTAGCAACCCTGCGTCGGTATTTAGTGCCGACACCCTGTCCACATGCGATGCCTCTCATGCATTTGCTTTTGCTGTAGATACAACCCAGGCTTCAGGTGTTGTATCGTACTTATGGAATTTCGGTGATGGAAACACCAGCACATCTCCAAATCCACAACATGTTTTTGGTGGTCCTGGAACTTATGATGTTACTCTAGTTACTGTTAATGCCTTTGGATGCAGCGACACTTCTACGGCATTGGATTATATTACTGTTTTAAATAATCCTGTACCATCCATTTCGGTTTCAGGTGGACTCATGCGTTGTGTTCCAGTTTATGCAACTATATCAACTAATACAACTGGGATACATGCACTTTCGTGGGATTTCGGCAACGGAGTCTTTTCTAGTCAGCCTTCAAACCAACAAAATTTCTTCAATCCGGGTAGTTATCCGATTTCTTTGACAGCTACCTATTCAAATGGCTGTCAAAATACAAGTATTGATACTTTGGTAGCTAGGCCACTGACTTCCGCATATTTTACTGTAACTCCCAACTCAGGCTGTGCACCACTTAATGTATCCTTGAATCATGTGGCTGCGGATCCAGGATTAACTTACTTGTGGCTCACAGGTCGAGGTGATACTTTGACAAGCGGACCGGTTGTAAACCTTACATATAGTAATGCGGGAAGTTATCTTCCATCCCTAACCGTTACCAATTCACATGGATGTTCAAATACCCAATATGCAGTTAATCCCATAACTGTAAATGCGGTGAATGCTCAATTTACAGCAGATGACATTGATGGTTGTCCACCTCACACAGTCAACTTTAATCATCCTGGTGGTGGTGGCTACTCTTATTTATGGAATTTTGGTGATGGTAGTACTTCCAACCTTCAGAGCCCATCGCATACCTATGTTAACCCAGGAAGCTATCAGGTTTCATTAACTGTTACCAACCAAACTTATGGATGTGCTTCCACATACCTAATGCCATCAAATGTTCAAATCAGCAATGGCGTGAACAATTTCGGTCCACCAGACACCATCTACGGTTGTGCGCCCTACACGGCAAATCTTTTCGATAATTCACCCTCATCTTCTTCCTGGAATTGGGATTTCGGCGATGGTGGTACATCAAATGCTCAAAATGCCATCCATACCTATGCTAATCCTGGAACTTATACAGTGTCTTTGCAAACACAATCGAATGGTAACTCCTGTTCCCAGAGTATTTCGCCATTTATTACTTATGTGTTGACGGAAGGCTATGCCGGATTTACCATGGTTGATTCAGCTTGTGCCCCATTTGTTACATCATTCACCGATACATCCTCCAATGCGGTCTCTTGGTTTTGGGATTTTGGTGATGGGAACACATCTACATTGCAAAATCCAACACATATTTATGCCAACCCTGGCACCTATAATGTTTCATTAACTATTACAACATCAAATGGTTGCTCATATACAACTGTTCAGAATTTCGCTGCTAATTTCCAACCCTTGTATGCCGATCCAAACGGAACTATACTGAGCTTGAATCCTCCTACCTTGGCTTTTCAAGCGAATAGCATAGGAGCAACTGCTTGGACTTGGATTTTCGGTGATGGCGATACATCTTATGTTCAGGACCCGACTCATGTATATCCTGCTAATGGTGGTCCATACGATCTAACATTAGTTATATACAACAATGGATGCAGCGATACCCTGTTTTTCCCAGCCGTTGTAGGCGGAAGCTCTGGAACTTGTCCCCCATCCGCTGGGAACGGCAATGGTACAAATCCTCCGCCAACTATCAATACGCCTGACCCCATTCAGGGCTGTGCACCCTTCGCCACCTTATTTCGAAATCCAACCCAAGGTGCGGTTTCCTGTGTTTGGTATTTTGGTGATGGAGATTCGTCTACGGCATTCAATCCTTCACATATATATGAAAACGCCGGAGTTTATTCAGTAACGCTACTCACCACGAATGCTAACGGAACTACAGATACCATATTTTGGTCTGATCTTGTAGTTGTAAGTGGAGTTACAGCTGCTTTCAGTTACACTATGAATTCCGGTTGTTCTGGATCTACGGTGAATATAAATAACAATTCTACCACGGGCGTGAATTATTTGTGGAGCTTTGGAGATACAAATCATTCTACGCTGTTTGAGCCATCACATCAATATACCACTGTTGGAATAAATTATCTTATAAGCCTTACGGTAACCGACTCGACTGGTTGTACTGCCTCCAAATCTGTTACATATTACTCATCAGGTAATAATCCGATTTCAGCGAATAAAAGAAAGGCATGTGCATGGGAGCCTATTGCATTTTCAAGTAATAATCCCGGCTTCGTTTCTTATCATTGGGATTTTGATAATGGAGCCACCTCAAATCTTGAAAATCCTGTTTATTCTTTTCCTGATGGAGGATTGTTCAATGTTAGCTTAACTGCTATAGATGCGGCACAGTGCACCACTGTATTTAATCTTTCCTACCAGATTGAAATCAATGCTCCGGTAGCAGATTTCACTTTCACATTGATTAATAATAGTTGTAATCCTCCAACTGTTAATTTTACGAACTTATCTACTGGTGCTACATCATATCTTTGGGATTTTGGTAATGGACAATATTCTAGCCTAGCCAGCCCACAACACACTTTGGTGGCTTTTGGATATCATGATGTGACATTGATAGCCACTGCAGGTTCATGTAGTGATACACTATCTTTGAATGACTATGCAAATAGGCCAAGTATAGCTGCCTCCTTTAATTTTACACAGGATGGTGTTTGTTTTCCAATCACTGCAACATTTATTGACCAAAGCGTGGATGCTGTAAGTTGGCTTTGGGATTTTGGAGATAATGCTACCTCCACTCAACAAAATCCTGTTCATGTTTTCAATAGCATGCCCGATAACCCCATTACTCTTTATGTTTGGAATGCGGTAGGTTGTATGAATGCCGTTTCTTTACCAAATATCAACGCCATGAATGTTTCAGTAAACCAAGGTGATTCATTGGGTTGTTCCCCCTTGGCTTTTCAGTTCAGCGGCTTGTCTTCCATGCCTGCAAGTTGGTCTTGGAATTTTGGAAATGGCGATATAATGTCATTTTCAAACGACACTCTTGTTAGCGGAAGTTATTTGTATTTAGGAAACGGCAGCTACCCTGTTTCGGTAGCTGTTACTGCGCCTACCGGATGTACACAAACGATACCATTGGCAACAGTTTCCACTTCCGGACCTATTGCTGATTTCAATTTCACTCCCAATAATTCATGCGCTCCGACCATTGTTAATTTCGAGGATCTTTCGACTGGAGCACAAGCTTGGTCTTGGTCATTGGGCAATGGGAATAATTCATCACTTCAAAATCCTTTGCATGTTTATAATGTCCCTGGAGTTTATGATATCGAACTTGTTGTAACCGACTCCTCTGGATGTATGGATACTTTGGTGGTTCCTAATGCGATTGAGATTACTGGTACATATACGAACTTTACAGCATCTAGCTTGACTGGTTGCGCACCACATTCGGTATCCTTCAGCGACTCTTCAATCAATGCTACAAACTGGTTTTGGAACTTTGGTGATGGCGACTCATCCAATTTTGCCAATCCAACACATGTTTTTAGTCAACCTGGTGTCTATTATGTGATTTTGACTACCTCTGACAGTGCTGGATGCACCTCTTATTTCCAGCTTCCTGATTCAATTGTTGTTTATGGAAATCCTGAGGCATCTTACTCATTGAATTCTAACACCGGTTGTGCTCCTTTTTCAGTATCTCCCTCGAATTTAAGTACCAATGCGGTTTCTTATTTCTGGGACTTTGGAGATGGATCATCATCAACCGATGCATCCCCCACACATATTTATCAAAACTCCGGTATTTATTGGATCTCTTTGGTAGCAATGGGTCAAGGAGGTTGTTCCGATACCTTCATGCTTTCCACACCAGTAACTGTAGGCGAGATTCCTAACGGCGGCATTACTTCATCAGTGGCCTCTGGATGTGCTCCGCTTTCCTCAAACTTTAGTCCCAATATAACCAATGCAGACTCTTCCGCGACCTATGTTTGGAGTTATAATGGAGTTGTTCAGAATGGTTCCACGGCCAACATGACTTTTAATCAAAATGGAACGCACCAAGTTCAATTGATAGTTACCAATATGGCAGGGTGTTCCAATTCATTCCAATCTTCAGTACTTGTTTATGGTGCCGATACGCTTGGACCAGTGGTCATTAGGAGCGCAAGTGTTAGTGATGAGAATCAGGTTGAGTTGAAGTGGGCTGACATCATTCATCCGGAACTGGATCATTATGACATTTACCGTTTAAATACTTTGACCAATTCCTACCAACTTGTACACACATCAAATAATACAATGCCTGTAAATCCGGATGTATATCAAACTTGGTTCGACAATGGTGTTCAAACATCTGATAGGTCAAACACCTATATAGTTCAGGCAGTTAATATTTGCGGACTATCTATGCCATTGGATAGGCATACTTCACATAGCACGGTTAATCTTGAGGTGGATATGGGCAATAGCAGTCCTCAGCTACAATGGAATAACTATGGAGGTTGTACCCCTGTTGGTGGTTACCTTGTACAAAGAATGGATGAGGAGGGTACATCTTGGAATAATCTTGCGATTTTGCCAAGCAATGTTACAACCTATCAAGATTCATCGGTTTATTGCACAGACAGTGTTACATATCGGATTACATCATTGGATTTGTGTGGTCTGCCTATTTTCGATGCATTCTCTGATATTGAAGATGTCTTGGCTCCCGGCTCCTTGCTGATTCAAAGAGTTGACATGGTTCGCTCTACGGTTGAGGATGATGCTTGGGTGCTTACAGAATGGAGCGCACCTTCATTGGCTCCGCAATTGGTTACAGGCTACGAACTCTTCCGCTCAACCGATAATGTCAATTTCTCCAGAATTGCAGTTTTACCTGCTGTTCAAACCAGTTACGAGGATTATGATGTAACTGTTAAATCTCAGAACTATTATTACCGTGTTAAGGTAAGTAACACTTGCTCTTTGGAAGCATCCTCCGGTTTTGAATCCTCATCCATATTATTGATGGCTCAACCCGACGAGCGTTATGGAATCCAATTACGATGGACCCCATATAAAAACTGGAGCACAGGTGTAGATGAGTATGTCATAGAAGAGTGGAACAGTCAATCCGGGACATGGGAATATGTAAAAACCGTTGATGGCAGTACCACCGAATCGGATGTTCAATAATCTATTTTTTTAAAATAAAGGCGCAATGGGTTAGATTACCTGGTGCGCCTTTTTTGCATTTGAACCTGCTTTGGATCGGGCGTTTTCTATGGATGCATTCAATTCGAAACCAAGAATCAACAAAACGGAA
>Ga0315906_10000586_pt1 | contig 58066 bp, 45 predicted proteins | sample LakEriMetagenome_4_FD_203526 | JGI IMG/M metagenome (GOLD analysis project Ga0315906, IMG submission 203526) | Freshwater fungal communities from buoy surface, Lake Erie, Ohio, United States - Buoy 2 MA122 | ecosystem: Environmental > Aquatic > Freshwater > Lake > Lake biofilm | place: USA... | reverse complement strand
ACGAAGAACGACCCGATGCTGAGCTACCTCACCACTTCGTTTGCCGACCACGTGCGTGTGCGCTCCAAGTTCGGCTACAAAGTGAATGACGATATGTGGGCTTTCTTTCAACGCTTAGGTATCATCAGCTGGGAGGGAGAGTATCCGTTACCCACAGAATTATTTGGCCAACCCACCCATGTTTACCTTCAATACTGCCGTGCAAAAGGTGATACGCGTGAATCAGATACCATTATCGCAGAAGGCAAGGCAGCCATCGAACGCGTGCGTAAACGCGGTGTGCCCATCGCCGAAGGATATGGAGAGTACACCTGGCAATTACAACCCTCGCTGGATAAAGAAATACGCGAGCTATACAACGACGCCAAGTATTGCCTGTGGACCGAATGGGAGAACATTTACTTAAAGACAATTCCGAATGCTGTCATCATCTCATCGATGTCGGTCGATAAAGTTGATTACGTTTATCACCCTGCCAGCGGCGAGCGGATTTCACCCGCAGGGATCTCAGCCTTGCAAGTCATTCGCGAGAAGAGAAAGAAGAACAATTCCGATGTGCAGATTGTCATTTCCGACGGATTGAACGCACTGTCGCTCATGGATACCGGACACCTCGCTGCTTTCCTTCCGGCATTGCGAAAGCAACTCATAGACCGCAATCTTTCCGTTGCCGAAGAAAACATCGTCATACGAAACGGCCGTGTGCGTGCCGGCTATGAGACAGGTGAAAAACTCTTTGGCTCGACGCAGCAAAGCGCGCATTGCATCGTGCACATCATCGGTGAGCGCCCTGGCACCATGCACCGCAATTTCTCGGTCTACATCACAACTACTTCAGCCTCTGTTTGGAATGTGAAGGGCAAGGTCGATCATGATATCACGCGGGTTGTATCGGGTATTAGCGACACGGCGTATGTGCCGGAGAAGGCGGTGGTTGAGGTGGCCTCCATTACCGAAGAATTGCTTTCAGCTAACTAGTACAAATCCAATTTCTCAGAGACATAGCAAATTCTCCCCTACCCAAGCCTCACTATACGCCTTAATCTGCTCGCGCACCGAAGCAAAAGCAGCCATGACCGTGGCCTCATCCCCTGTGGCTTTGGCCGGATCCGGAAAATTGTGATGAAACTTTTGGGCGTTCGTTGGGAAGTAAGGACACACCTCGCGGGCATGGTCGCACACGGTAATGACAAAGTCGAAATCGATGTCGCGGTATTCATCCACGTGATTGGATGTGTGACCGGAAATGTCGATACCGTCTTCCTTCATCGTGGCAATAGCACGCGGATTGACGCCGTGTGTTTCTACTCCGGCACTGTATACTTCAGCTTGATCACCCGCAAAGTGACGCAAATAGGCCTCTGCAAGCTGACTGCGACAACTGTTTCCGGTGCATAGAACGAGTACTTTTTTCATAGCTTTTAAACGAATAGCCAGATGATGTTGATGAGTGTGAACTTCGGGTCAAAACCGAAAATGAGTTGAAGCACGGTTATCGAAAGCGTGATGATAATCGGCTTCTTGTACTTGAAGATGAGTTGTTTCATAGCATTAACAGCAGCCGCCGCCCGGTGTGCAGCAGGTTGATTGGGATTGGATTTCGGATAATTTGATTTTCGGTTTTACAGCAGGAATACCGCAGCGATCAAGTGCCAAGCAATTCGTCAACTTCGGGGTGAGCATGAACTGACCATAGTCGGCATCGATACCAAAGCGACCTATGGTTACTCCCTGATACTCCACCTCCACTTCGGGGTCGTCACTGCCAATGATGGGGCTCGCCATTTCGATAATCCCCATCAACTTCGAAGGTGCTAAACGGTGTTGCATATCGTCGGCCACCCACAACTGGAAGCTCACATACTTCTCGACGCGCTCGGTTCCACCGCAATCGATAAAGTGCTTGGTGGTTACACCTGCCTCTGTGATGTGAAAGTGCGCTGGCACCGGTGCGCCGCTAGGCTGTATGAAAGACAAACTCTGCATGCCTTTCAGGTGCGATTTAAATTCAGATAGTTTCATAGTTGTAGTTTTTTAGTTAGCAACACGATTGGTTCTGCTGTTCCATTCGATCTGCCAATGTTATAAAATATGACTTTAAGAACTGTACGGCCTTAGCATCGATGCAATAACAAACGGATGTGCCCTCCACTGTTCCTTGAATGATACCGGCTTCTTTCAATGCCTTCAGATGCTGAGAAACTGTGGCCTGTGCAAGAGGCAACCGGTCAACAATATCACCACACACGCAGCTATCACACTTAATGAGATACTCAACAATGGCAATCCGCGCCGGATGTCCCATCGCCTTGAGCATGGTGGCGACTTTGTTTTGCTTAGCAGTAAACTCTTCTGTTTTGGCTTGAGCCATTGGGTTCTTATTTATCGTAAAAGTACGATAATGCATTTATCCAAAGCAATAAAAAAAATCCTAATTAAAGGTAAAAAAAAAGCACCACGAAACTCATCATTATACACAGGATTCAAAAGAACTCCGAACCTACCTCCTCACTATGGAATTCCGTTATCTTCGCCACCTAACTAAACGTATCCATGCGAAACAAATTCTTGATTTGGTCTGCGGCCATGAGCACCTTCTGCATTCTTTCATCGCTAAGTATGCATGCCCAGTCTTTCACTCAAAACAATTCACTAATACCCGCAACCTACAATTCAGGTGGATGCACTGCAGTATGTGATATGAATAATGACGGCCTTGATGACATCGTCATACTCGATAATAGCCGCGATCTCTCGATTGCCTATCAACTTCCCGGTGGCGCGTTCAGCGTTAGCAGTTTCGGAGCTGTGAGTGGTCAATCGCAATGGGGCATGTGTGTGGGTGACGTGGATAACGACGGACACAAAGACATCATGTGTGGGGGCAGTTACGACGACGTGCACGTCGTGAACATCAATAGTTCGAGTGACTATGCGTTGGTTGATTATTCCTGGGCGAGCATTTTCATGCAAGGATGTAATTTGGTTGACATCAATAACGATGGCTTTCTCGACGGGTTTGCTTGCCACGATGATGGCCACAACGTCATTCTGCTCAATGACGGGAGCGGACAGTTTACCAATGGAACTTCCCTGATGGATATGGTCTTCTATCCGGAAACCGGCGGCAATGACAACAGTGGCAACTATGGCTCCGTATGGAGCGATTTCGACCGCGATGGCGACACGGATCTGTTCATTGCCAAATGCCGTCAATTTGTGAATGATCCATACGACCCCCGTCGAACCAATATTCTTGTAATTAACAATGGCGACGGTACCTTCGATCATACAAACCCTGTTACCGGCATTTCATACGCCCAAGAGCGTGGACTGGTGAATCTGGAGCAGTCATGGACGAGCGATTTTGCCGACCTCGACAACGATGGAGATTTCGACTGTTTTCTCACTACACACAGCAACACACTCGAGATCTATGAGAATGACGGCAACGGATTCTTTACAGATCGCACGGCTGGCTCCGGTCTTCAATATTCCGGATTCTTTCTGCAAGGAAAATTCCATGATCTCGACAACGACGGATTTCTCGATCTAATTCACGCCGGTGGCAGTCATGACTACTATCGCAACGATGGCGACTTCACATTCACACGCATTCAAAACACATTCGTCAACAATGATGTAATGCACAGCTTTGGAATTGGCGATTTAAATCACGACGGATGGTTAGACCTGTATGCCAGCTACGGCAACGGATATGTTGATCCGGATAATAGTAACCCGGATCGAATTTTCATCAACAATGGAGGCTCGAACAATTGGGTAGCATTTGACCTCGCGGGTATCGCATCCAACCAAGATGCTGTTGGTGCCATCGTGGAGATTACGGGATCATTTGGCACTCAAGTGCGCGAAGTGCGTGCAGGCGAGAGCTACGGTATTACCAATACTTCCACTTGTCATTTCGGAATTGGTTCGGCTAATTCCATAACAGAAGCTCACATTTATTGGCCCGACGGCCTGGAAACGGTTCTTTCCAATCCAGCCATCAATACATTTCACTCTATTGCGCAAAGCCCATGCTTTCTGGCTGAACCCGTTATAAGTGCTGCGGGGCCTACAGAGTTCTGCGCAGGCGAATCTGTTGTCTTACAAGCTACAAACAACTCCCTGGATTACGTTTGGAACAACGGTTCCACAGGGTCAAGCATCACCGTAAGTGAGCCTGGTAATTATTATGCTACAGCTACATCCGCGCTTGGTTGCATAGCACTCACCAATTCCATACCTGTAGTACTGGGCAACACACCCACAGCCAGTATTCTATCCCAAAGCATAGTAGAAAGCTGCAGCGGTGAACCCATCACCCTAACGGCGAGCTCAGGCAGCAATTATTCGTGGAGCAACGGTGCAACAGGTCAGTCTGTTATCCTAAACAGCTCAGGAAGCTTCACTGTAACAATCACATCATCGTGCGGTCAAGCCACATCAGAGCCCGTGTTGGTGAACTTCATTAACCCACCCAGCACCTTGGGCATTCTAGACGCTACTGTTTCCCTGAACTCGAGCGCGACATTGAGCAATACCGGTATCGAGAACACAAATTGGTATGCAAACGCCAATGACATAACTCCCCTTGCAACCGGCAGCACATTTACAACGCCCGCTCTGTCACAAACCACCAGCTATTGGGCTGAAACTTTCAATACCGGTGAAATCAACAACGAAACGGGAGGAAAATTAGACTGGACACTAAATGGTGAAGGACAGTATCAGCCGAACTCAACCTACTATTTGATCTTTGATGCACACCGCGATTTCATTCTGCAAACCGTTAAAGTATATAGCAACAGTGCCGGTATTCGATATATCTATGTAGTGGATGAAGCCGGCAATACGATTGTCGATGGACAATTTGATATTCCGAATGGTGAATCGGTAGTACCGTTGAATTTCTTCATACCCGAAGGACAAGGATATGGTTTGCGTCTTGGCTTCACGTCTGATCTATGGCGCGATAAAAGCACGACCGCTCCCTTTGCATACCCATTCCAAATAGGCAATTTGGCCACGATTACCAATACAAATGTGAGTGGCGCCGATACAGACAATTACTACTACTATTTCTATGATTGGCACGCTGAAACGCCGGTAACCCTTTGTTACAGCGACCGTATAGAGGTTGTTGCAGAAGTAACAAGCCAACAGTTTATCGAAGGTTGCACAGACCCGGCAGCATGCAACTTTGATCCTACAGCGACACTTGAAAACGGACTTTGCACCTATCCCGGGTGTAATGATCCACTCGCATGCAACTTTAACCCACTTGCCGGCTGTAACGACGGTTCTTGTATCAATGACAATCCAAACACACCTATTCTCTGGGAAGACGATTTTTCAAATCCTTCCACATGGATTATCGATCATGACGGTGCATTTAACTCAGACTTCGAAATCGGAGTCGGCCTGGTAAGTAACGGCGCATACGGAACTCCGGCGATTGAAAGCGCAACAGCCTCCAATGGCTATGCACTTTACAATTCAGACGGGTACAATAACCAGGCAGGTGTTGCCTACGAGCAGCCACACATCACAACTGCATTCCCAATCAATTGCAGTGGATACACAAATCTGATTCTGGAATTCCAAACCCAGTATAGAAGTTTTACAGACGAACAAACCTGGCTCATCGTGAGCACCGATGGTACCTTCCCAACGCTGGATGACCCGTTGATGGATATTTCCGGCATGCCCGGTGTATACCGTGTATGGGAAGATGGCGAGCTTACACAGAGTGTTTCCCCGGGTAACCCAACAACACGTCAATTCAACATCAGTGAAATCGCTGGCAATGCTCCTCAAGTATGGGTGCGATTCCAATTCACCGGCATTTGGGGTTATGCATGGTACATAGATGATGTCATTATTCGTGAGCAACTTCCGTATGATGCTAATCTGGAAAACAATCGACTGACGTACTCCCCCAACAATGCACAATTTGCTAGGATACCTGTTACCCAAATCCCTCAAACCTTTCAAATGAAAGGAACAGTAGTTAATGACGGTTTTAATCCATTATCAAATTTGGAACTCTCCATTAACATCACGAACACAGAAACCGGCGCTGTTGTTTACAATCAAGAGGTAGAGCAAATAACGGCGCTATTGGCAGAATCAGCCATTACATATGACGAAACAATTTCAATTCCATCAGCACTTGCAGAAGGCATGTACACCGCCACCATCAGCGCATTGCACAACGCCTGTGACGGCAACATGGAAAACAACACACATACCCATTACTTCGAAGTAACAGAGGCCACGTATTCGGTTGATGGCATAGGTATATACCCGGCCGGAACGAATATAACAACCTCCCTCGGAACAAATAGCTTTACCGATAATGCGGATGAAATAACTCTCATGACGTATTACGAAATTACCGAAGCCGAACAGGCCTTCGGAATTGAGATTGCGCTAACCTCGACATCTGCAGCCGGCGGCTTCGTTTATGTTATGCTCTTAGATACGCTGGATGTATTTTCTGATATCGTCTTTGATCCGATACTTTACAGCGACTATTATACTCTAACAGAGGCTGACATTTCGAACGGAGTCGTATTCATACCCTTCGATAATCCGGGTTTGCTGCAACCTAATGGATACTACGCAGCTGTGTCACTGTACAGCAGTGACAATTCAAATGACATACGTATTCTGGATGATATAACCGTAGCTCAAGACCAATCCATCAGCTTGCTTTATCTCCCTTCCGATGGTGTCGTTTACCAGAATGGTAATGCCTACGCCATACGTTTGCTCTTTGAGTCCAACATTCAAATCTTCGGATGTACCGATCCTTCGGCATGTAATTATAATCCTTCAGCGAATAATGAAAACGGCTCCTGCACCTATCCCGGATGCACCGACTTTTTCGCCTGTAATTACGAACCAACAGCAGGTTGCAACAATGGCACCTGCAGCTATCCTGGTTGCCTGGATGTAAATGCTTGCAATTACGATTTCACTGCAGGCTGCGATGACGGCAGCTGCGTGATTACCAATACTCCTTGCAACGACGGCAACCCCAATACCTATGGTGATATTATAAACTCCAACTGCTTCTGTGCAGGAACTCCCTTTAATTACGGCACCGTTCTATCGCCCGACAATAGTTACTGCCCGGGTGAAACATCTTCTCCGTTGCAGTGCAGCACCCCGTTCAACATTCCAAACTACACTGCGCAATGGTATTACGTAGATGGCAACGTTTCTTGTCCTTCAGGAACATCGCTCGCTGGATGGAATCCCATAGCGGGAGCCAATTCGCTCAGCTATTCTCCCATGGTATTCAATGGATCGAGAACATTTGCCTGTTTCATCACACCGGTTGCTCTAAACCTACAGCCATCGTGGGCAAATGGGTGTGTCACCAATACCTATTACAACTTCAATAGTCAGGCAATCGTAGGAAACCCGAACGTTACACCATTTTCAAGCTACACCTATGCTGTCAATCCGGTTTCCGGTAATTCATATACTTGGAATGTAACGAATGGAGCAATTACGAGCGGGCAAGAAACGAATGCAATTCAAGTTTTATGGGGGCAAAATGGTCCTTATCAAATATCACTGACGGAGAGTAACGGCATTTGTGAAAGCACAAGCATACTGCTTGTTTCCAATGCTAACTGTTCCATTTCCGTAAATGCATTCGCACAGAATGGAACTACCTTTTGTTCCGGAGAGGAAGCAGTCCTTCAAACAACTACAGATGCAGTTTCACCGGTCTATCAGTGGTATTTCAATGGACAGGAAATCCCATCTTCCAACGTCTCTTCCCTGACTATCAGTGAACCCGGCACCTATCAAGTGATGATTACCGTAGATGCGTGCACAGCAGTATCACAAACGCTGTCCATGAGTCAGTACCAGGCACTCAACACGCCGCTCATTGAGGTGAGTACTTCAGGGGAAGGCTGTCTTACTTCAGGGGCGCAACTCAGTTTGAACACGCTCGATTTCGAGTCTATTGAGTGGAGCACAGGCGCCACATCAGATCAAATCACAGTTACTTCATCAGGAACCTACAGCGCGACTATTACCGATGTGAATGGATGCTTCAGTTCTTCATTGCCCATCGATATAAACCTTGCACTGGAGCCTTCTGTACCTATATGCCTGGTAACAGTCAATGAGAGTAACAACAATCAAATTATCTGGGAACCTCTTTTGTCGGAAGTAACATCCGAGTATCGTATTTACAAAGAGGGAACAGTTGCTGAGCAATATGAATTGATTGGAAGTGTTCCATACGGGCAAGATGGCATATTCACAGACGCACTCTCTAACGCAAGTGTGCAAGCTTCAAGGTACAAGCTGGCCATTTTAGATAGTTGTGGAATTGAGTCGTTCCCTACTCCATTGCACAAAACAATTCACCTCACCAGCAATATTGGTGTCAACAATACGGTCAACCTCATCTGGTCGCATTATGAAGGCTTTGGATTTGGCACCTACACCATTTACAGGGGCGACGCTCCGGGCAACTTGTCTACCTTAACCTCTATTGCTTCAAATCTTAACAGCTATACCGACAATTCACCATTACCGGGAACAGCCTATTATGTTATCGAAATCGAAGGTGTAAGCTGTGATCCAACACGCGAATTGGTATTCTCGCGTTCCAACACAATTGAACTCAATGCGAGCGCCATCCTCGAAACAGGTACCGCACGTTTCCAGTTGTACCCAAATCCAACATCCGATAAATTCAATTTATTGGTGACACAAGATTTGCTGGATGCAAGCATCAAGGTGCACAATATGGTAGGACAAGTAATGGTCGAAACCATCATTACTCAATTGCAAAGTGAGTTTAATACTGCAAGCTGGGCACCGGGTGTTTACAGCATTGAAATCCAAAAGGAAAATATGCGAATGAATACGTTGCTGATAAAGCAATAATTTCAACAAGTTCAAAAGGGACGGCGGCGAAGAGAAATCTTGGCCCCGTCCCTTTTTCATTGATTAAAACGTTTGTTGAATCATCCAAACAAGCTGCATGATTTATACTAAGAGACAATCAAGCGATTCAACCGAACCTCATTTGACTGTAAAGCCGCTAGCCCCAAAATGAGAAAGGGAGAAAGCCAACGGCCTCCTCCCCTCTCATAGATGAGTTTGCTCAAACACACTCTTCGACCACAACGTTGCAAACGGCAGCGCACTGGCGACAAGCCTGAGCGCATGCTCTGCAACTGTCGTCGTGCATGGCATGTTGTTCACACGTTTCTGCGCACGCCCCACAAACCATTGCACACAGAGCACTGAAATCGGCTCTGAAGGGGGAGTTTCTTGCTTGCATCCGCGCTGTTAAGGCACAGATGTCGGCACAATCTCGACACATCTCGGCGCAATCTTCACGATGCGATTCGATGCAGTCGGTGAGGCATTGCTCACATGCTATCATACATGCGATGCAACTTTCGATAGAGGTGTTGTGCGTACTCATGTTAGCTTGTTTGTTTTTCAGTTGTTTGACACTGCAATGATGCGACATTCAAAAGGGTGGATACCATGACGTGAGATGCCCCTCGACGTGATTTAGCTCAACTGGCTACACCTAAAACAATTCTTGTTGTTACGTGAACACAGAAAACTTAAAATAGTACAAAACGACAACATGCCTTGTGGCTGCCTTCATGCTTCATCCTTTACTTTTGCGCGCGCTTTCTTCGCCTATCCATGAACCGATAAGGAAAAAGACCAACGCCGTTGTTACTTTTTCAAGAATCAAGCGTCCTATGCTACTTAATGAAAACAAATTCACTGCACCACAGTATGCCCTTATACGTTAAGCACGGCGCATTCCGCCATTTTCAGCGCCTCGCATTTCTACTTACCACTACCCTATTCTCAATTGTTGCTGCCGCCCAAAACTTCACCGTGAGCGGCACTGTGAAGGACGCCGGCAACGGGGAAGATCTCATCGGTGCACTGATAGGTATTGCGGAAATGCCCGGCAAAGGCACAGCCACCAACAGTTATGGCTTTTACTCCATCACGCTTCCGGCAGGCAGCTACACCCTCGTCTTTCAATCGCTCGGCTACCAATCTCGCACAGAACGCATCAACCTCACGAGTAACCTATCACTCAAAATCGAATTGAGTAACTCCGAGAGTCAGCTCACGGAAGTGCAGATTACCGACGAACGAACCAACGACAACGTGCGCAAAAATGAGATGAGCGTGATGAAGATCGACCCCAAGGCTGTGGAGTCGGTGCCTGTGCTGTTTGGTGAGCGCGATATCATCAAGATTTTCCAGATGACCCCCGGCGTGAAAAGCGCCGGTGAAGGCAATGCAGGATTTTTCGTGCGCGGCGGCAGCGCCGATCAGAACCTCATCCTCCTCGATGAAGCTCCTGTATACAACGCCTCTCACCTGCTTGGCTTTTTCTCCGTGTTCAACTCAGACGCATTGAAGGACGTGACGCTCTACAAAGGCGGCATGCCTGCCGAATACGGCGGACGTTCATCTTCTGTGATGGACATCAAAATGAAAGACGGTAATGCCAAGAAGTTTGGAGCGGAAGGTGGCATTGGCCTCATCGCATCGCGCCTCACGCTGGAAGCCCCAATAGTGAAAGACCGCGGCTCATTCATCGTATCAGGCCGACGCACATACGCCGATATGTTTCTGAAGCTTTCGAAAGACACGGTTACCAAAGAGTCGAGTCTGTATTTCTACGACCTCAACATGAAGGCCAACTACCGCATCAACGATAAAAACCGCATCTACCTCTCAGGCTATTTCGGGCGCGACAACTTCGGGTTGGCCGATTTCTTCGGTTTTGACTGGGGGAACAAAACCGGAACGTTGCGTTTCAACCACGTATTCAACGAACGCCTGTTTTCCAACACCTCGGTTATCTACAGCGACTACAGCTATCGGTTTTCGTTTAGCCCAAACGGCAGCGAAATCAAGTTCTCTTCGTCTATACAAGACATTAACATCAAGCAAGACTTTTCCTTCTTCCCCAACCCCAATCACAAAATCAAGTTTGGCCTGAACGCCATTCACCACACGTTTGTACCCGGCGAAATCACGAGCGACATCGAATCGTTTAGCGACCTGAAGCTAACCAACAAATACGCGCTCGAGAGTGCCGTGTATGTGCAAGACGACATGAGTGTTACCGAGCGTCTGGGCTTGCAATATGGTCTGCGCTATTCCTTCTTCGACTATATGGGTGCAGGCACCGCGTATACGTTCGATGAAAACGGCAGCGTGCTCACCACACAAGACTACGACAAATGGGAAACCATCCAAACCTACGGAGGCTTTGAGCCACGACTTGCGTTGCGCTACGATTTGAAAAACAACAGTTCGGTGAAAGGGTCCTATAACCGCTCGCTTCAATATCTGCACTTGTTATCCAATTCCACCTCGTCGCAGCCCACCGACATTTGGGTGCCGAGCAGCAACAACATTAAGCCACAAACCAGCGATCAGGCCTCGGTCGGATATTTCCGCAATTTTAAAGACAACACCTATGAGCTGAGTGTCGAGACGTATTACAAGATCATGCGCAACTCCATCGATTACCGCAACGGCGCCAACTTGTTTTTTAACGACCAGGCCGAGGGCGAGTTGGTGTATGGCAAGGGCCGTGCGTATGGTGCCGAGTTTTTGCTGCGCAGGCAAACCGGCAAGCTCACCGGTTGGGTGAGTTACACCTGGTCGCGTTCATTACGCACGTTCGACGACATCGACGCCGGCGCTGAGTTCCCGGCCAAGCAAGACCGCATTCACGACGTTGCCATCGTGGCCATGTATACCTTGAGCGAACGTGTGAAACTATCAGCTAACTGGATTTACTACACCGGTGCGGCCGTTACCTTCCCCTCAGGTAAATATGAAATTGAAGGTATCTCAGTACCACTCTATAGCGAACGCAACGGCTACCGCATGCCCGACTATCATCGCCTCGATATAGGACTTACTCTTGATAATAAGAAGAAGGAGAACGCCCGATTTGAATCCTCGTGGAACTTTTCTGTATACAACGCTTATGCGCGACGCAACGCATATGCCATCACGTTTCAGCAGAACGAAGACAATCCGGATCAAACAGAAGCAGTGCGCACCACCCTGTTTCGCATAGTACCATCCATCACCTACAACTTCAAATTCTAGTAGCATGAAGAACATCCATTCGTATATAATAATCGGTCTTTCCGCTATCCTATTCACCTCATGCCAAGATGTAATCGACATTGAACTGCGCGACGCCGACCGCAAGTATGTCATTGAAGGCAGTGTGGTGCAGGGAGTCGACAGTGTAATGGTACGTGTATCGCGCACCACCAGTTTCTTTGAAACAACAGGCCCCGAAGCCATTACTGATGCAGAAGTAGTTCTAACACTGCCCGATGGCACGGAGCGCGTGCTCGAACATGTATCGGAGGGGTATTACAAAGCGATGGGCATCGATGCACAACCCAATGCCACGTATAGGCTGTCGGTAAGCGCAGCTGGAGAGACGTTCACCGCCTCGTCGTATATGCCCGAGCCCGTTTCCATCGACTCGCTCACCTACCAGCCCGTTCAGAACTTCTTTGGACCGCCGCCGGCAGGACCGCCCAAGTTCAATGTGTTCTTGAACTTCCAGGACCCCCAATCGCGCAATTATTATAGAGCCGTATACACCCGCAATGGCAATGAGCAGGACAACCTTGGCGACATCCAGCTCTTCGACGACGAGCTCACGAACGGCAACTATATAGAGATCCCCATTTTCAACCAGGAGTACAAACTCGGCGACACCGCCTACGTTGCCTTGCAAACCATGGATGCCGACGCCTACACCTTTCTGGAAACGTTTGTAACAGCAGCATCGGCCGACGCCGGCAGTCCGTTTTCTGCTGTTCCCGACAACCCCATTACCAACATCGACGGCGGTGCTGTCGGTGTTTTTGTAGCGTATGCGCGCACGGAGGCGGAGGTGATTGTCGAGTGATTGGTCTTCGCTCTTATCGAAAAAGCGTAACACTGCCCCTTCTGTGATACACCTGTCCATCCAAGCCGACTGCATCGACACGATATAAATAGGTGCCATCTGGGTAGCTGTAGCCGTTGTCGCTAAAGCCCTTCCAACCAGGCTCTATGGAATTTGTTTGATAGACAAGCTCCCCCCATCGATTGTAGATGAGCATCTCAAAATCTGTAAGATTTACTGCCACCACTGTAAACAGATCATTTATCCCATCGAAATTAGGGGTGAAGGAACTGGGAATGATGAGTTGAGAGCTGCTGGCCTGAAGGTTGAGCGAAAGCGTGTCTGTGGCTGTGCAACCACCGATGCTGACTGCAGAAACCAGTACATTGTACATACCTGGTTCGGAGAAAACATGGTCAAACGTTTCCGTGGTAGATATAAGTTCAGCGTCGAGAAACCACTCATAAGCGACAACAGCATTCGTTGCCAGTAATGAAAATGTTGTAGACCAAGGAGCAAATTCGGACAGCGATAAGGGGGAAATCTCAATAGTAAAAGGAACACCTGTAATTTCCCACAAGCAACTAGCAGTATTAAACGCAGCCGTTTGCCAGCACTCCGTTTCGGGTTGCTCCGATTGCGTGCCCGTCACTTCCCAACTACATGTTATCCCGTTGAACGCGGCTGTTTCATAACAAGCCGTTGCCGGCACTGCAGGCTGCGTGCCCTGGATCTCCCAAGAGCAGGTAGAAGTATTGAATACAGCCGTTTCATAGCAGGCCACCAGCGGTGCTTGCGGTTCGACACCCACGTTCTCCCAGCTGCACAGGGTTGTATTGTAGATAAAATCATCCCAGCAATTTGTTGGCGTAGGTTCAGGAGTCGTGGGGATTAAATCCCATACGCATGACGTTGCATTGAACACCGCAGTGAGTCCGCAAGGCAGGTTGGTCGGTGCCGGTGGCTGCGAGCCCGTGTTGTACCATTGACACGTGGCGGTGTTAAAGACAAATACATCCCAGCAGTTCACTGCAGAGGGTTGCAGCGGTTGTGATCCTTGATTAAGCCATGCGCACAGTGCAGCATCGAACTGATAATTGTCCCAGCAATTTACTGTGGTAGGTTGAACAGGCTGTACACCCGTGTTTACCCATTGGCAGAGCGTCGCATCCAGTTGATAATTATCCCAACAGTTCACAGCGGTTGGTTGCTGCGGCTGGGTTCCGGTGATGTCCCACGAACACGTTGTAGCATTGAATGAAGTTGATTGCCAGCATGCCACCACAGGTTGCTGTGGCTGCGTGCCCGTTATCTCGCATGCGCCCGTCGTGCCGTTGTAGGTTTGTGTTTCCCAGCACTGAAGAACGGGCGGCGCATTGAACCCCGGCGTCGACAGCGAAACATCGTCCACAAATAAGAACTCATCGTCTCTGTTCAGATTAATCTGGAGTTCAAACGCAAAGCTCGTTACGCAAGGCGGAATGGAATAGGAATAGCTCGTTTGCTGAATATCCAGGATGGCGTTATTGGATCCTGTGAACACAGTAATAGCTGCTTGAGCAACACCATTGAAAATAGGAGTCAAAACGAGATTCTCGCCCGCATCGAAGCCGGTGCCGCCGCAGTCCGGAAATCGATTGCCGTAGTTGAAGGTTAACGTTCGTGTGAAATTCGTGGAGGTGCTTACATCCACATCGGAAAACGCAAGAATGTTGGAGATCGACTGCCCATTGCCCGAACCACCGCTCATGCAACTTCCACCACCCGACAATCCGCCCATGACAATAGACTGCGTCCCATCGGTGTAATTGGCTGCTGACTGGGCTTCGGCTAAGGCAATACTCGAAGCACCGGATGCGGTGTATGACCAGGAGTCGCCCGGCTCAGCCCCTTGAAAAGCAATGACCGTCTGGCCTTGCATTGAAGCAATACAAGCCACGACAATCCAACACAACCAGGCCACCCGCTTTGATAACATGAGAGGGTGCAAATTTAAGGGCTGAAGTTGGTCGCTTGCTGATGTGTGATTGGTTTTATTCGCAATGGCGCAGCGATGTGAAGGATTGCAGGATTGCAGGATTGTAGGATAATAGGATTGCAGGTGGGGCGCCAAATACTCATTTTGAATGTGTTTCGAAATCCGATAGGACAACCTTACTGAAAAGTCATACGCACTGCTGCTGCAAGTCGTTCTCCAAGGCATTGCGAGAAAGGTAGATTGCGCTAACATTTAAAAACAACACAATGGAAACGAAACTAAAAATCAAAGAAAACTGGACTGCTCTGAAAAAAGAACTCAAGCAGAAGTATGTCGCACTTACCGATTCAGAACTGACTTATCAGGAAGGTCGGGAAGACGAGTTAGTAGCAACAATCTCTAAAAAGGTTGGAAAAACAAAAGATGAAGTAAGCAACGTCATCCAAGAACTACAAACCAAAATGGCCATTAAACCTCTTGGTGAAAAAGCGCTTGTTGATGCTGAAAAATCGAACGTGGCGGGCAAGTCTTCCAGCGAACGACAAAGTATTCTCGCTGAAAAATCTAAATCTCTTCGCAATCTTGCCGGTGAAGGAGAAGAAATTGATGCTGATCCCAGACACATCATGGCGTCCAAAAAGCACTAGAATTCGGGAATAATACGACTGTTATATTCCATATTTGAATTCAGAAGGGAGGTATTGCTTTAACGTAATACCTCCTTTTTTTATTCATTTTAAATCTCCACGGTAACCAAACAACTGCGAACTGAAAGAGCGAGCGGGTGAATAGTCTATTGAGCTCGCCAACTTTCAACCTTCAACTTCCAACTTTATAACCAAAGAACAATCCAGGACGCGGAGAGGGCGGCTCGCCAAATATCTCCTGTATCGCTTGCTGGACGTGCTTTTCCGAAGACCCGCTACTGACGCGTTTATTATACGTAAATGCGGTGTTTTTCTTTAGAACAAAGGTAATATAATTCGGTAATTCGAGGTGCTTTTTTTTTGATTTTTTTTTTACCGAGGAGGCGCAGAGTGTAAAATGAAAAGTAGCGTGAACGTGCGGGAAGGTTGTCACGAATACACGAATATTTGTGACATGTATTTGGTTTTGTTTTCATTTTTGGCAGCTCTAAAAATAGCCCTCGCCTCCCATTTAACCGGCACCTGCCAACTCCCTTCGCAACCAACCTGGCAGCCCATACAAAGGGATGTTTTCCATCCATTGCTGGTGCTTGTAAGGCATGAGCGAAGTGCGCAAACACACGTCCGGACTATAGGACTTGGCGTATACACTTAAGCTGCGCGAACGTACATTATCGGATGACTTCACTTCCAGTGGGATGATCTTGCCATGAACGGGCAGCAGAAAATCCACTTCCGCATCTGCATTTTCGGGCCGCCAGTAATAGAGCTGTATACCCTGCGAAACCAATTGCTGCAGTGCATATTGTTCAGCCATTACCCCCTTGAACTCTGCAAACAGACGATTATCATCCAATACAATAGCCGGTGGCAATTGAGCCATGGCACCGAGCAATCCACAATCGTGCAGGTAAATTTTGAAGTCGGCCCATAACGCGTAAGCATCTATTGGCCATGCAGATTTACTGACGCGCGTTACTTTGTGAATGAGCCCGGCATCTTTCAGCCATTCAATAGCAAGTTCAAAGTCTTTAGCTCTTGCGCCTTTTCGCAACTGGCTATAGATGTATTTGGAGTTCTCTTTGGCAAGCTGTCCTACTATTGACTGCCACACCATGCGAATTCGGGGTAGTTGCTCGATGGGTGCGTGTTTCGAAAAATCGTTTTCATAGGCCTGCAGAATGCTCTCCTGTATGGAACGCACCTCTTTCAAGTCGCCTCTCATACCGAAGTTCACAGCTACCTCGGGCATGCCGCCAACCAGTAGGTATTTTTTGAGTAATCCAATAAGTTCCTGAGCAACCGGCTCCTGTTGTTCCCAATTGCAGTTTAGGAGAACCTCGGCCCATTTCTCGTTGCCGGTTACGTGCAAAAACTCAATAAAATCGAATGGGTGAAGTTGCAGAAAATCAACCTTACCCACGGGAAAAGACACGCCCCGATGCAAAGCCACACCCAGCAGTGAGCCGGCAGCCAGAATAGGATATTCGGGCGTATTCTCATGAAAGTACTTCAAGGCCGTGAGCGCCTTTGGACAAGCTTGAATCTCATCGAAGATGATGAGTGTATGTTCAGGCTCGATTACCGCATCGCTCAGGAGTTTGAGACTTCCGATGATTGTTTGAGGTGAAAGATCCTTCTCGAATACCCTGGCTAATGATGGCTGGCTTTCGAAATTGAAATAGGCCACATACCGAAACTCCTCGGCACCAAACTGTTTCATCAAATAGGTTTTCCCCACCTGCCTAGCCCCTTGAATAATTAGCGGCTTGCGGCCCGGCGAATTTTTCCAGGTTAGCAACGTATCAAAAGCCTTCCTTTTCATGCACTACAAAGATAGACCAAAAAACCACTTAAGTCCTGAAAAGTGCGCTCGAACACATAAATAACCCCTTAAAAGTGTGTTTGGATACATTTTTTGGGATTTAAGTTGAGACAAGCAACTTAATCTACCTCAATAAGTGTGTTTCTTGCACTCAGCGCGCTAGTCCCTTTGTCGTCATATTTTGGTTTGATTTTCCAGTCGGTAAGGCACTGAAGGAAGAGGACTAAATATCCTGAAACAAATAATGTTTCCCAATCTTCATTAAGAAGTCCTTCCGTACAATCAAGTTTACCGGTTGCTCTGCTTGAAATTTATAATTGCGCTGACGCTATAGCGCAGTGTGCAAAGGGAATCATTCTCAAATTGTTTTGGCAATTCATTACAAGAATCATTCTGTATCAATCGAAGCTTTTATTTTGTCTTTCAATTCCCTGATATTTCGTCTAGCTGCCTCCGGCATCTTTTTCAGCAATTGAAGCTTCTGCTCTTTGGTCAACTGATTCTGCTCCAATCGAAATTGAATCTCCTCTGAAAAGAAGACTAGTGGCTTTTCACTTCTTTGAGTTACCTCCGCGATCAACTCATCAACCGGCATTCTGGCCACAGTCATTCGATAGCGCATCGCATCCATGTTTTTTTGTAGCTGCTCTTCATTCTCTTGCGCACTGTTTGCCGCCTTATTAGCCAATCGAATTCGTTTATTCAATCGCTCTTGTTCCCTGCGACGTTCAAGATCGCTAAGAAATTTCAAATGCTCATGCATATTTTCGCCATGACGACTTCCTCCTAAAGGAGTGTAAGAATTGACCGCATGGGCAAAAGCAAAATCGGCTAAAGCGTAGTCCTCATCCAGTAACCTTTTGCTGATTTCACGATAGACGAGAGCTGTAATAGTAGTAGAACCACAGGTTTCACGATAAAAACGTTCAGCTAGGACCAATCCCTTATATAGTGCAATCAAATCCATATCAACCTTATGGATCCAGAGTTTGTCCTTCCATAATTCTGAATAAAATATGGACATGCCAGATTCGTCAGGAGCGAAGCATGAAAGTGGCTCTGAAAGTGGTAAACCCGCTTTACCTAAATCAATAAGCGCTTGTACTTGTTCAGAATTGATCATACGTAAAGATATATAGACCTTTTCGAATCCGTCATTCGTAATCCGTAATCAATTACTCCCCCCTCACCCACCGCATCACCTCCAAACAACGCTCCGAAGGTGACCATTCGTCTTCCCAATCGGGGCTGTCTTGAACATAGTTAGTTAGTATTTCGGCAGGGTCTACAAAGTCCATTGTCAACACCACCGATTTAAACAATCGATAGCCCACCTTTTCTTTGGTATCGCCGGGCAAGTGAGGCGTGTAGGCCGCCAGCCGGATTGCCGGCGAACTCGGACCGCTCATCCAGCTGTCGAGCTTCGCGCTCAGGTGCATAAGGTAAAAATCGTCGACTTTGGACACATACACCTTGATTTCGCCGGGTGCATCGGGCATACCCATCATCAGGAACGGGTGGGTAAACTCACCCCACTTGAGTGCTTTGGTTCTTTCAAACTCAGGCTCATTCTGTGGTGTGTTCCGGCGCACATGAAATACAGGGGCATCTTCAATGATGTAAGCCGGTTCTTCCTCTTCGCCGCCCACAATGCCTTGACCCATGCGAAGGCCCTGGCCTAGTACGTTTTGCGCAAGACTAAATAAATCGAAGTTGACTAGTAACGCGAAGTCACTATATAAAACTCGGATGAGTACTTTCCTCCATTCATAAACTCAGTGCCCGCAAATGGAGTAACTGATGGGTCATTAACCTTTGCCGCTACCCTGTAATTCCCAATATCGACTTTAAACGAACTTCTTTGAAAAGGCCTGAGTTCAAAGCGATAACTCTCGGAGCCACTATACAGCACGGTGAGTACATAGGATGTTCTGTTGTAGATTTCTATTTCGTTATCTGTGTACTTGTCATAAATGCTCGAAATCCTGTTTGGAGGTGGTAAAATTCCATGGTCCGAGTTAAAAACGTCTTCAACCTCCAGGTCAATAATTTTTTGTTCGGCAACATCAGAGTACTTGCCATAAGGGTATTTAGCAAGAAAATCTTTGTAAGCACGGATTTTATTTGACTTTTCAGCTCTTTCCCAATCCTTCTCTTCCTGAATAGCAGACCAATTTTCCACATAATAGGATGCTGTTGAATAATGCAGCCCATCCGGATACCTATCCATGTAACTAAGGTATGCTGCCCTAGTATCCTTTGATTCTGTCTGCTTCCAGAATTGCTCATCTTCTGCGTTAATTATTGAACGTAGTGCCTCTTCGGCATCCTTTAGAAAAAAGCTACCAGGATTCGCTTCAATAAAATCAATATAGGTTTGCTTTTTATTTGTTTTTCGCGCCTTAAACCAATCAGCTTGCTCACGAGCGAAAATTAACTGATCAAGCACCCTTCTTGCTTCGGCGGTGTAACGACAATTTGGATGCAACCTAAGAAAATTGTCATAGGTAGCCTCGGTGTTTGTCTTCTTTACACTATTAAAGAAAGGTAGTATATTGCTTAGTTCATCTATTGCCTTGAGCGCATCCTTGGCATATTTACCGGCAGGTTGATCTTTGAGGTAATTGTTATAGGCCGAAACATTATCCAACGAGACAGCAGTATTCCAAGCGTTCAAATCCTTAATGCGTTCAATAGACTTTTTGGCATCCAGCTCAAACTTAGACAAAGGGTGCTTTTGCATGAATAATTCATAGGCTATTATGGAATCCTCCTTTCTAGTCCTCTCCCAATCCTCAGATACGATTAATTCTGCAACCTTTCGCTTGGCAACATCATCAAAGCGTGAAGGGCTTCGAGTATCCAAAAACTGCTGATATCCCTTGGATGTTTCCGCTCTGCAAGCAACTAACCAAGCATTTTCATCATAAATGGAATCCAGACGTTGTTGTACATCTATTCGATACTTAGATGTTGGATAATTGATTAGATAATTTTCATAAGTCATCGAATTATCTGCTGTCAAAGCCTTTTGATAATCACTTTTGACCTTGCAAGAAAAGAAACACACTATGAGGAATAAATAAATGGCCTTATTCATTTGAAATGGTATATCAAACAAAACTAAGGACATTACTTATTCAAAAAGATAAAAAGCGTTCTTTCAAAATTTTATGATAGATGTTAACAGCCTCCTGGTATTTCGAAATCTTGTTGTGGTGTCTATGCCGTATAGATATTCTATCGTCCACATAATCCAGTATGTAATTTAGAGCGATTCCGATGCTTATTGCGACTGAGAAAAACAAGATTGTTTCTGCAAAAGGGCTTTTGTCTTTGAATACTCGGTAAAGAGCATACAAAATAGGAGAATAGGTAAAAACTCCCTTAAAATCATTAAATTGGAATCGACTGCTGTACTCTCTAAACTCCTGAGGTGTAATGCCAAAATCTGAAATTTTCGGCTCCGGAAAATCATCACCATACTTTTCGCTGTAGGGGTTACTTTTCAGCGCTTTAGCCCTTTCATCCCATCTATCTAAAAAAGAGGCCGCCCACGAAAAAAAAGCAAATGCAATTCCTGCAGCGAACATGCCTGGTATATAACCAATAAGAAAAGATGCCTTTCCGAAATAGCTCTCTGTAGCAGAAGAAAAAGAAATGATAGTTCCGACCCACACAAATCTTACAACAAGAAACATGATAAGTCCACAAGCTAAAAGAACTAGTCGGATGAGATAGTATTTCCACAATTTGAGATATCGACTTTCTAATTTCATCAAATCCGTTGAAGTTATTATTCGCAAGAAAATGAATTAATAAATGAAATCAAAAACAAAGAAATTGGTGCATATAAAAATACTATTACTCAAAAATCACTCAAGCCCCATAGCCTTAAATGCTGCATCCACCGGATCGCTGTAAATGACCAGACTGAACTTTGAAATGAGGTCGGCGGGGACCTTTCCCAATTGTGCCATGTCGACGGCGGGTATCAACACCTTTTTGGCGCCGCTGTCTGCAGCGATTTGAAGGTACTCGCCTAGGTTTTCGGAACCGATGATTGCTCCTCCAATACTCATGGAACCTAGAATCGCCAGCTGCGATAACACCGGACGCTCAGCAATGGTAGATACAATGGAAAGAAATATGGCCAACTCCAGGCCTCTGTTGTTTCCAATACCGTTGAGATCTGTGCACTTCAAGTGGAACTCAAAATCATTGTATTTAGCCGATTGGGTTATCCTATTCAAGTTTGATCGGAGATAATTTACCGCCTCTTTCAACTCTTCCTTGATGGCTGTTCCACCGCCAAATCCCGTGTCACTTAATTTCCCATTACCCGGCATCTTTTGAATGTCTAGACGGAATAAGCCTTTGTGTCCTGAATCGGAATTTTTCCCTACGACATAAACAGTTCCTGCGGGCAACTCCCCCTCCGGTATCAGCGACTTGCCCCCACTCTCGGGCACACCTACAAAATGCTCTTCATTATCCTCCAAATCGATGTAACTGAAATGGACGTCATAAAACTCCATGCCTCCAATCTTCTTCATCTGCTCTTTCACTCTGCGCCTTCCAACCAAGGCGTACTCCAAACACTTGCGAATGTCTTCCTTCGAGTACTTACCATCCGGAAACAAAAGTTTAACCAGGCCACTAACTGTTCGTTTCACAGCTATCGTATCTCGCTGATTAAGGTCTTTACCTAATCTAAAAAATTGACCAATCACATCAGAAAAATTATGCTTACGCAACTCGCGCAGGCACTCTGCATAGTAGTCAGAGATGAATCCGTATGCGTTGGTGAAAAATTCCGGACGCATTTTGGGAATTTCCCAACCCGGCAGATAATGATGGAAGCGATCGAAAAATGCCGTGTCAATCATATCCTTCGGGAAGGGACTCAACAAATGGCTCGTTTTTACAAGATTCTCAATTGAACCATTAATGTTGCCGACAAACACCATGGATGCATCAGCATTAACACTTTCCTTTCCTCGGCTAAACGAACCATTGGCCATAAAGCCTTTCATAATTTGAATACCATCCTTGTCCTTCATGTTGATACCGGCCACCTCATCAAAAGCCACCACATCCCACATTCCAACCAAGCCCACGGTGCGTGTGCTCATGTTGTAAAACAAATTAGCAACCGTGGTTTGCCCCCCTGAAATCAAAATGGAATAAGGCGATATTTCATCGTAAACGTATGATTTACCGGTGCCCCGCGGACCTAACTCACAGATATTGAAATTCTTCTCTACAAAAGGAATCATCCGGGCCACCAAATGCCACTTGGTCTTCTCATCCAAATTCACAGGCTCCATTCCGACGCTGCGGCAAATGATATCCATCCATTCATCCAACGTAAAATCTTGACGGTGCTTCAAGAAGTCTGATATGTCCGTTTCCGGCATTTGGATCGGTTTCAGATCAACTATCTTGAATGGTGAATCCCTTGAGTTTTCATCAAACCAATACTCCAACGTAAGAATCGACCAAATACCGCCCGCCAGCAGCTTCTCGTATTTTCGAATATAACTGTCATCGATGATAACATTTCTGATGTTGATGTTGGACAACAACCCTTCATACCTGTCCTCTCGCTCATTGAGCTTAGCTGTTACCCTATCGATGATTTTATAACGGCCCTTCTCCTTGATCTTTGCCTTGATCTTCTCCGACTCATCGGGCCTTACATAATTATCCGCCAATATCTGCTTCACCTTCTGAATGCCTTCTTGGATTGTAGCGTCATCGTCGGTGGCGCAATACATTCCTAAAAGATACTCCAGCACATATACAGGAACATTTGCACCTTCCTTAATTTGCTTTGTCAAATCCTTGCGAACGACTTTGCCGGCAAAGGATTGGTTGAGTTTGGTATCTAATATATCCATTTGATTTTCTATTTAAAAGTCGTCAAACTCACTGCTGAAAGCAATGAGCATTCGATATGTAAAGCTTTTGTATTGTTTATATTGACTGGTTCCCTCTATTTGTTCCTCGAGCTTCAATACGGCATCCTGTCCGTTGTGCCTTGCCGCCTCTGAAGTAAAAATAAAGCTTTGCTTTTTTTCACGAGCCATTGCATCCGTTTCGGTGCTATTAAAAATGAGCGTTTTCACGTCCGAGATAAGTTGACCGGAACTGGTATAAAAGGCAGCTTTTAGTTGCCTAGACTGCATTTTTTCAGTGACCGGCTGCTTCTGATAAAAACTTACCGAGAATGTATTGCTGGTAATATTGGTTGTGCCGCTTATCAGGTCAATCTCTACTTGCTCGATATCGCTCTTTCTGGCCTTATTAATTTCCAAGACAGGCACCACGATTTCCTGCAGGCTTGAGCCACCGTGCACAAAACGGCTACCTGCTCCTTGAACTCTAATCCTGTTGATTGATTTAGGAAGTTGCGCCTCTGTTTCATCTGCGAAACCCAAAGCAGAACCCGACCATGTTTGAACAGAACTGTGGAGCGTTAAATCTTGACCTAAAACAAACCGCCTGCTGGTCTTATATACATTGCCCTGAGGGGTAAAATCGGTGAAGTCCGAATCGTCTAACCGATTGTGCTGATACAAATAACCATGGTCGGCAGTAATAATCGTGTTGTAACCGTTCATGTTGTTAATATGCTTAAGGATGCGCAGCAAGTATTGAAACTCAGTTTCTGTTGCCTCGAACACCTTCCCTTCCGATGTTCTATCGTCGCCGGTCTTGTCGATATGATTGCTGTATATGTAGATTACATTGAACGACTTGATGAACTCACGCCCCTCAGTACTTGCCTTCATCTTCAAGAAGTCCTCGGCTGAAATGGCCGTGCTGCCTTGAAACGCTCGCTGCAATACCTTCGTTCTATTGGGTGTTCCTTGAGTGCTACAACCGTCTGCGTAGACAATCTCACTTTGTTCCTCGTATGTAAGTGATTGGTGCGGTAGCAGAGAGGCCATGCCCAATTGCGTGTACGACGGAATGGACCCTAGAACGGAACTCAACGTTGCCGTGTATCTGTCTTCACTCAGAATGAGCTCCTTCAACTCGGCAGCAGATTCGTACCTAAGGGCATCAGAAATTATAACAAACACCCTATTTTCCCTTTGAACGTAGGGAGCTACCCATGTACTGTAAAATTGTTTCTGACTGACTACACGCTCCATTTCCCAGGCGGACATACCATCAAGAACCCCCTGCCATGTATCGCCCAACTTCAACAAAAACGAATTGCCGTAGGCCTTTTCGATTTGTTCAGTTAAGTCCTTGAGTATGTTCCGATGTTCTGCTTGCTCGCTGTAGTAGATGTACTTTCTGTAGCGTTGATCAATCTTATACCACTGCTTCGCGTATTTCTCGAAACCATCTCTCGGGCCTTCAATGGTTAAATTCACCTTTCTGATTTCATCCAACAACACACTTGCTTGGCTGAGAGCCTCGTAAATATTGGCAAACTCGCTGAAAAAAAACTTCACCCGTCTTTTTTCAATTCGCTCTTGAAGTAAGTGATTGGGCAGTGTATTGCTCGTGATTTGACTCCTGATTTCAATGATTATCTTCTTGTCAATAACCGCATAGGTATCTGCATCCAATAAAAGTTCAGCATCAACGGTTTGAATGGAGGCTTCAATACCCAAATCCTTTTCCAGCTGATGACTCCAATCGCTGAACAACTGACTCGCCTTGGTATTCTCCTTCCACCGATTCACAAAAAGATAAGCTTCTTTATTCAGGATTGGCTTGCCATTTTGAAGACCTCTTTCAAAGTTGTCTTGTACCAACTTGAGCAAGCAATCCTTTACTGTTGGGGAGGCAGACTTGTAATTGTATTTCTTCTCAATGGTTTCCCAGAAAAACAGGCCTAACCCAAACTTTTCAATGGCCTTGAATTTCTCGTGCTTGCTTTTAAACGTTTCGGTAAAAAGCGCATACAGTATCTTCTCCCACTCCGGCTCTACTGCGCAAATAATGGAGAGCATCTTTAATCGGATTTTACTCTCCCTGTCCTCCGGCTCTAGCAGATTTTTCAGCTCATGGATGCGCTTCTCATTCGCAAAGAACTCCTCGTGCTCTTGTATCAACGATTTAAATTCCTGCGGCAACTCTAAATCTTGCAGGTACAAGGAAGATGCTTCCGTATGAAATTCATAGTTGGATAGCAGCAAATCCAGCAGCCAGTTTTCATTATCCGCCGGCCTCTCTTTGGCTTGGTAAAGCAGATACTTCTGATTAGGATTCTCAATGAGAATTCTGTGCTTCAAGGTAAACTCATTGTTTTCGATTACCAACTTTTCGACGCCCGTAATATGAAGGCTGTCAAACAGGCCTCTCATTTCGGCTTTATCGTCGTACCAAAACACCAAGTGATGCTGTTGGAACAATTTCTCCAAAGCCGCTTCAACCTTTGTATACATTGTGCTTGCCTCGTGCATTATTCTTCCTCTTTTTCTAATCCTTTAATAGGCACCAACACCTCTTTAAACTTCTGGTAATTCACCTTTACACCATCATCTAAATCAATGCTGATTTTCTGAGTGGCGATGGTGAACAATGTTTTTTCGTACTCTCGGCAATCTTTGAGCATGAGTTCCAGTTTATCAATCTCCTTTATGGCAGCTGTTTTTTCACGGGCTGAAATATCTTCCCTTAAACTCAGCATAGTTTTGGTTTGTTTGGCCGCTTCCAGTTTACTGATGAAGGCTTGCAGGTAATCGTTCAGCATTTTACTGCACAAATCGGGTTGGTAGCGATGCATGTAAATCAGGGCCTTGAAATGCCCCTTAGGACTGCTGAACATCCAGTAGATTGGCCGCTTTTTATACCGCTTGATATGATCGTGGTAAAAGTCTTTTACAAAGTATTTGCGAATGTCTTTGCCAATGGTCTCTTCAATGTATCTGAGATTTTCTTCAAAATGCTCTCCTCCAAATGCTGCTTTTAGAAATACTTTGAACCTGCCAACTATATCATCGGTAAACCATTCTCCTTCCAATACAGGGATGATATTGTCTTCATCAGGCATAAAGGAAGGGTTTGGGACTTGCTTTAAGAAATGTTGCAAGGTGTCGCCTTGATTGGCGAGGATGAGACCGGGTTTGTCGAGACTGAAGCGACCGAGGAGACAGCCGATGGAATAGCTTACAAGCTGAAATAAAATAGGAATTATCTCAATTACCAGTTCGCTATTGACAATTTTAGATTCTTCCTGAAGGATGGTGATTTCTTCGAAGGGAACATTAGGAGTTAAGTCACCTTGCAAATCATAAATTTCTATAAACAGCCGATTGAGTTCTTCTTCATTAAGGTGAATCTTATGAAATAAATCATTCCAATAATCTTTATATATCTTGAAGCTAGATGAGACTTTTCTATTTTTGATATTGACTAATTCATTAGCTTGAAAATCCCAACTCTGTTCATATCTTGCCCAGTCCCTTTTCGAGATTTCAATATTGTCTTTTACCAGGCAGTTTATTTTATCAAGTATTACTTTATTCGGAAATATAACAGGAACTGACCTTACATCTTTGAGAAGGAGATTAAGGGTTTGATTTAAAATGCTATTAATTTCCTGATAAATTCTCGAATTAAATAATCCAATAAAATAATACATATATTGTTTATTGTGATTATCAAAAAAAACTGTCAAACCACTATCATCAAAAGTACCTCCTTCAGGAAAATACCTGAAAGCACAGAGTCTATTTGAAGAAATTTTAGTCCAACTCATTCCTTCCAAATACCATTGATTTTCAGGAATTATTCTGGCTATATTATATTTCCTATAATACAATCTTGTTTCTATTGACCAGTCAATAACATTTATCAAATTACCATACCACCTCCTATATGGGCCTCCCTTTGATAGTTTTACCCACTTAAAATCATAATCTCCCTGATTTGTCTTAAAACGATTTAAAGCAATTTCACTAAAGAAACGAATAAATCTGCCACTATCTGAGGTGACATTTTTTCCATCTGCAAATAAATATTTCTCAGACAATGAATGTTTTAAATAGATGTCTCTAACTTTTTGTAATGTCCAAAACGCTAAAACTGCGCCTGGTATTTTGATGAAATCCGTTTGATTAGCTTTATAGAACCAACCACATGTTGGATTTTGGATTGCCTCTAATGTTTTTGGAGCTTGATTTTCAGAACCTTTAAAATCACTCAACCTTACATAACTACCATGGCCACTTTCAATAAAAGCATTGCGAAGAGTAAATGAGCAAACAGGAACCGTTGCACCATCAAAACCGGAATATTCTAATTGTACCAGATTATTAATAAAATGACTACCAATGATGTTTTCTCGCAACTTTTGATAACTGGAAATAAACATCCATACAAAAGGTGTCATATATCCAGTTAAACCATCTTCGTTACACAACTCCAAACAGCGAATAATAAAGGTAGAAAACAAATCTGACTTGGTATCCGGGTAGTTTCTTTCTACGAATTGTTTCACAGAGCCTTCCATACGAGCAGATGATATGTATGGAGGGTTAGTGACCACACAATCGTATCGTTGACCTAAAAGGGTGTACAGTTGCTTTAGCTTACTTTGACTTTCCTCAAACACCGAGCCTGCCTCAACTTTGATATTATCTACCTCGCCAAGATCTACATTTACCAGTGAACCCAATGCTTTGCAATTGCTAAACTTTTCATCTCCATCAAAATCTTCATAGAAAGTAATATTGGGAGAAATGTTCTTGCGAAGAAAGCGGCTGTTTTTCCGACGGCCTTTCATCGTCAGCACAAAAGAGGCTATTTGTGCTGCACGCTCATCGATATCAATACCAAATAGGTTGTGATTGATTATAAGCTCGGGTATTTCTGAGGTGTTGTATCCTTGTTCTTCATACATCAGATAAAACACATCGAAAGCATATGAAAGAATGTGGGCCGACCCTACGCAGGGCTCAAAGAATTTAATGTCCTCTAGTCGCTTTTTTGGCCTTGGTTTCAGCTGCTCCTTGTATGCCGGTTTAATGTAAAATTCTAATTTGGGAAGGATGGTTGTTTCGGGATTTATCTCGCTCCACAATTGCCCCAAGGTATTATCTACCATGTATTTCACAATCCACTTAGGAGTAAATAATTGTGATGCGGGAGCCAATTCATGTTTCTTATAAACGCTTTTCGATTTAATCAATCGTTCGTTTTCATCAGAAATATAAAATTGATATAACCAGCCCAGTATTTCTTCCTGCCCGCAGTCTTCATCGCTCATGCCATTGCGGATATCGGCTACAATGCTGTAATCGCTTAATAGGTCATCGGGCAGCAGCAACTCGGTGTAATCGCTGATGCGTTCAAACATAAACGGCATGGCCGCGTGCCATTGGTTGCAAGAGGCTACCAGCAACATTTTGTAGGCTTCCGTTTGCGCATCGGATGCTGCAGTCTTCCCATCGAGCAAATCATTTAAGCGCTGGCGATCGAGCTTCAATTCGGGCTCAATGTTGCCCGCCAAGGAATTTTGCAGGATTTCGGGGTTGGTCATACCCGGCAAGGGTGTAACCACTTTGGGTATGCTGTAGCCGTTGGCATCCATAAAGCGCAAGGCCATGAGGCGGTTGAACCACGTATAGGCAACAGTCTCAATGACCTGCTCCTTTCCCTGTTCAGCTATTTTTCGTTTGAGCTGCTCAATCTCAGACTGTTTTCCACGCAAGGCAGCATTATCTGCTGTAAGCACATACTCCAGTTTGCGCCCCACCTGGTCGAGCAATTTGATACGGGCTTCTTTAGCGAAGCGTTTTAGGCTGTTGGTGTTCATTACAACGAAATCCTTTTTTCTGACTCAATAATTTTTAAGTATTGCTGCTTGAGTGCAGCTACATAATCCTCAACATCCTGCGGGGTCTCCAATTGAGGCTTTTTGAATTGAACCTTTACACTATCTCTTGGCACAAACACAATTCTCGGTTTCGGTGGCTCTGTTTTTCCGGGCTTCACCGGTTCTGGCGGATTTGCCAACTGGTTCATCCATTCCAACTGCTTTTGATAGGTTTCAACTGTGGTAAAGCCCGACTTTGCTCGAAGATTTCCGATGAATCGCCCCGCTGCTATCTCGGTCAAGGCTGCTTCAAACGGTCGCAATACATCGATTTGCTGTTGTGCGTTCAGCTTACCGAAGTCTTCAAAAGACTTCAGTTTGTCAATCGCTTGCTTCACTAAAGCGGAAGCCTTCTCGCGCTCCTCTTTTATTTGCATCAATTCTGCCGACTTTACCTCCTCGAGGGTTGCTTTTGCCTCTTGCATGAGGTTTCCCTTATAGGGCGCAGGGCTTTCCTTGACAGCGCTTAGTCGATCAATACCGGCTTTATCGATGTAGGTGAAATTGGCGTTGTTGCTATCCAAATAGAGCAACACGCTCTCAAATATGTCTTTCTGAGCTCCATTCATGAATTTCTTTACGGCCTCCAACATGTTTTCCTTGTCGTCTAACAGACCGTCCTGATACTGATCTATAGCATTAAAGAAATAAGGGTGTTCCTTTTCAGCAACCAAGCGCAAACGGCTCAGCGGCTCACCAATCGATTCCAAAAACGCAAATCGGTTGCGCTGCACATAGATTTCCGTAAGTTCTTTGACCTCCTTTTCGAGACGCTGCTTGAATAAGCGGGAAACCTCCTTGGGCTCATTGCCCAAATTCGGTTCATTGAAATACTCTTGATAGAAGCTTTTCAATTTCTGAACTTGAGAGTTCTGGATGTCCTCCTCCAATTCAATGATGGTGTTGCCGAACTGGTTGTTTTTATTCAAAGCTTCAAGTACAGCCTTGTCGTCGAGGCTATTCGAATCTTTCTTTAAGCTTATTTTGTTGCGCTTATAAAGCTTTGCGATAATGCAAAGCACTGCAGTTTGATACCATCCATAAGGTCTGGCATTAAATGTTTCAATCAGATTCTTGATTGTAGTTCTTTCATTGCTCGCCTTATTTCGCTGTATTCTATTTAGAACCTCTACCTCCATTTCTTGCAACGCATCTTTAAACAATACATCGTCTTGACTTTGCACAATTTTCTGAAGATGTGCCTCGGTAAAATCGACCGTAAGCATCCTGAGGTTGGTGTAGATCGTTTTGATTAATTGCTGAACGCCTTGGGTAATCTTTGTCTTCGGATCTCGGCTTCCAATATCTACGAGCTCCGATCCACTCAGAAACATTCTAGCATCACCAATACTTTCCTTGAGTTGGTTTAGCACTGTTCTTTTTCGATCTTGATTTTGTTGAGCCCGTTCAGACAGAATACGTTGCTTTGTAGCATCCAATGAAGGAGAATTGGTAGTTTGAATATACTTCTCCGTTTTTTTAATCAGTCTAAGTTCATCAAACAAGCGTTTGTCCTCGGGCAGATAGACAATCAAGTCATAAGGCCTTCCGGCAGACCACATATTAATGTTGCCGGTCGTAACAGCATTTACATTCAGCGGAGTAATAAAGTTGACGTAAAAATCCTTATCTCGATGTATCACATTATCATCCAGCTTTTTACCAAATTCATACGGTTGGTTATTGGAATCCAATTTCACCTTCGAATCGCGCAATATTTCATCAAATAAATATTCTGCCAATAATTCAACAGGGGCAGTCGGATCTATATCCGTGCTTTTGATTTCGTTTTCTACATCTTTCTCCTGATTCGTTAAGTATTCATATAAATCACCGGCAGAACGCTGAATGTAGGTCTGACTCTCCAATAAGTTCAAGGCCTCTTGTATCTGTTTATGATAGGAAGAAAGATCGACATCAAATTTTGGCAGCATGAGTATCGCAATGTTTCCAACGGTAGCCTGGAATCCTTTTACATATTTGACAAGAAACAGCGCTTTCAAGACATCCTTGGCAAGATCGGATTGGAGACTTCTATCTGCCTGAAGAATATCGCTTTGAATGTTGCTTTGCAGCACATCCTTAATGCCCTCATACATCTGAGAAAATAAGACAATATTTTCAACGTCCTTCTCAGCGTAGGTTTTAGCTACTTGCTGGAAAACGCCCAGCATGGATCGCTCCCCCACAGACTGCTGACTTCCAATAAATGCATTGTGATCTGAAAGGGCCTTTATAGCTGCCTGAAAAAGATCGAACTGGTATGGAATGAATGGATAGGTATTGATGAAATGTTCCGCATCTCGGTAGGTTTGATACTGCCTTGAGCCGTCGTTGAATTTCAACAGCGTCTTTACATTGTTTTGCTCTTTATCATAAATACCGTTCAACCGCTTATTCGAATCCTCATTCTTTAGGAGCAGTCTCTTTTGAATTACTTCATCGGCATTAGCGCTCGTCAAGGGAAGTTTCACTGCAAATCGCCCTTGAATGCGCGAGAAATCGTGCGCCTGACGTGCATTCAAATCTCCGATTGTGGCATTAAGATCGTTCTGAGAGGTTACAATCAAAAACGATTGGCCATGGGTTTTAAAGGACAGGGTTTCAGCAATCGTTTGCAGGCTGAGCATCAAGCGGACGTTTTCTGCAATGAACTGACCTACTTCGTCCACACAGAATATCAGCCTAAAACCGGTTTGTTTTGTCTGGATATACTTCGAAACTAATTCTCCAAATCCCTCAATATCCAATTTGTAATTGTTAATGAGATTATCGATAAAGCTATTTGCTTCGGTGGTGCTTATGGACTTGATTTCAGCAAATATTTCTGCCAATTCGTGCTGATTCAAAAAGATTGCTTCGCGCCCCTTCTCCCAGCTTTTGTTGAATCGTTTTTGATATTCCTTTTTAAAGAAGTCGTATTGACCAATACTCGTTAGGTGTCTTTCGACCTCGGCAATCTCGGGATTCAGCGGGTCGTAGCCTAGCAGTTCATTGAAGACTTTGAGGAAGATACTTAACACGGGGTCAATGGTTGAGCCCATACTGGTAATACCATCCGACTTCGCAGCAATATTGAACAAAATAGATTCAGTTGGCACCTTGGCTACTTTGCGAATATTTCGCTCCAATTCAAAATCTTCGGTTGCTTTCTTGGCAAACACATCCGAGCATTGAACACCATTGATCTCCTTGTTTTGCAAAACCAATGAAAGCATTTTGAGCAAATGTGATTTACCTGATCCGAAATAACCGGAAATCCATATACTACCATTGAAGGTACTCTTGGTTAGCTCCTCAAAAAGACCGGGAAGCATTTTATTCTTATTCGAAATACCGAGCAACTCATTGGTAAGCACATACTCCTCGAGCTCTTGAAGTAGATGCCTGTCGTCATTGGCTTTAATAACACCCTCTATTTGACGGTAGATGTCCTTGAGATATAATTCCTTTTGTTTCATATCAGATTGTATAATCATTGAGATTGTGTGCGCGGTAGTAGTTATCGTCCTTCAACTTATCGAAAAGCGTAAGCGATTGGTTGTTGTAGGTTCCCGGGAAAAACATCACCAAAGACAAGTCACCCACAAGTGTTTGCAGGTTATTTAAAATGGTATGGGAACGAATGATGGGAAAAGCAGCCCCAATTCCGGTTAGAAAAACAATTTTGGACGGCTTGTCGGCAAGCCTTTTATGAATTTCCGGTATTACAACATTATCAATGTTCAAGGGACCGCTCAGCACGCGGAGCAACCGTTGTTTGGGCAAGTTACCCTCTTGACCGATAATTTGACTTAAGAGCTTTTCGCGATCCAAAATATCGATACACAACTTGTATAGGTGAATTTCCATCACATCAATGCCGGCCATCTCCAAACGTTTGGCAAGAGAATGAACAAGCTTTTCTACTGGATTTTGTTGACTAACCGGAAATGAATGAATGAAAAAAGGCAATTCGCCACCCAAACCCTCCTTATTTAAAAACCGCGGGCTTGAGAGAATCTTAAATAGATTCTCAAAATGTTGGTCTGCCTTATAGGTGAGATTATTACGCATATCGTAGTTTATTAAGTAGGCCCTTTATTTCCTCGTTGGAATAGAGGAATGCATTGAGCATGGACGGATCATCAACAAGTATGGCATGTATGGTTTCTTCGCTGAGAAACGGTCGTATTAGAGAGCCCGTTTTCAGATTCGTCACCAAACCAACTTGTTCAAGAATTTTAAAAATGACTTGCTTCACCTTTTTGGTCGTAATCTCAGTCAAGTCATTTAACTCGCTCCTAGTCAGGCTTTTTGAATTAAAAAACTTAAAATAGTCAATGTCTGTAAGTGTCGTATCAAAAAGGAGATACTTATTTCGTAGCACATCCACAATGAAATCATAAAGGAATGAGTACGTCTTCACGAGTGCCAACAGAATGATTGCCTTTGCGTCGTCCAGTGTGCCATCTAGCATGATTGTTAGTTGTTCATCAGTCAGGGTGGAAAGTCTCTTCTTTACTTCAGAAAACTCTCGTTTAAATGTAGACTGCTTGACTTTGCTTAGTGTATTATTTTCATACAATACAACCTCAACGGCTCGCCAGTCTCGCAGTCTTCGATATTCCTCAGCTATCGCTAAGGTTTCAGAGATTAATGCTGAAGCGCCGGTAAATGAAAATGAATATCTTACTTCCTTAGCCATTCATTACGTCGTTTTCAGATTTCCTAATTTTCATTTCTGCAACTTGCACCGCCTCTAACGCGTGGGCATGGTCCTTTACAAGGCCATAAACTTTATCGGCCAGCCAAAGGGTTAGCAGTTCATTCTCCTCCACTTCAAACAGCAGGGCCAGTTTAGCCAAATAGGATTTGCTGACCGGTTTTTCGCAGCTCTCCATTTTACTGATGTAGGCAGCATCAACACCCAATATTCCCGCTACCTCCCTCTGCAGCAGGCCCTTCGCTTCCCTGAGCTCCCTTATCTTCTCTCCTATCATTTTTATTGGTTTTGAAAGTTGTCCTTTGGAGGGCAATTAAGCGCTGAAATTCATGGTATCATAGCATATTGGATAACTTTTGAGAATTTGCCCATTCTATAGGAATCGTGGCTGGCGGAGTCATAGCAGGTGAAAACCCGCTAAGCAAAGCAGCAGAACTTAGTAATGCAAATTCACTGACTTAAGTTGACGGAATAATTTGCAAACAACTAATTATCAGCACAAATGATTTCATCAACCATTGCTTTAGCTTGATATAGGCGCACCTCTGAAGGAATCTATATACCAAGTTTTTCTGAAGAAGTGGCTCTGCGGGTTTGTTGGAATGATTGGCTTGACGACAGCGAACATCATGATATTCGACGTACCGCGTGCATTGCGTGTAGAGAAGGTCTGAAAAAGGGGCGATTCATAAGTGGATGTCGATTATGAAATGGGCCCTCCCTGGCCCATTTTTTTTAAATTGAAAATTGAGCCTGCTGTTGGAATGGTAGATAAAACCCTGAAGATTATGCGCACCACGACAATATGCATTACCCACTTGGAGCGATTATGTTTCTGACTATTTTAGCATCACTAACCAGGTATCGGATATGCACATATTTACATCTAAGATATCGATAAGACAAAGTTCAATTTCGCATACCTGACTTGTGTTCAATAAATATGAATGAAGCCTTGAGCCAAGAATGTACAACGCATATCAGCTAAAATCATGACAAATCTCTCGAACTCTTACTCATAAACTTTTCTTTCATGGGGTTTCTAGACAATGCTAAAGATTTTCTGAATGGTGCAACACCCGCCAAAAAGAAAAAGTGCAGTGCTTTTTTGAGTGCTGCCTTGCTTTATTTGCCTGAGTTCAAAATTGACAATATTGATGAACTCGGCAGTGAAGTAAAGATATATTCTATAATTGGCAATAAAAGAATTGAACTTTCAGTAAAACCGAATAAATTCAAAATCAATGAACTTAAAACAACGATATATTATTTTTTGAGCGATTCAACCTTTGAATATATCACCAAATTCAGCCCTCTAGATGATGATTTAACATACACTGTTTTCAAAGCTAGCACTTCAGTAAAGCCGGAAAAGATGGAGGAAACCTTCGTTGATTTGCTTAGCGATAGATCATATGTCAAATATCTATTGGCACAAGAAAACAAACTATTTATTCAGCAATCGACCAATATAAAAACGAATTTCAACGCCGCAAACATATCAAGGAGAGGTCTCGATTATTACTCACAGTTTCAAGACCCTCACCTAATTAAAGATAGTTTATTCAAAAAAGTTAATCATCAAGAAAGAGTTTTGCTCGCACACATAGACGATTACATAAATGGTAATTTCAGGTATGACATTTACCGAAGTAAAAAAACATATAGCGCCTGTAATGGCTATTTATCAATGGATGTCTGGCATTTAAAACTAACCGTATTTATAGCTGATAGAATAGTTTTTGAGGACATATCTTTATCTCATGGTAAAAATGGTTTAGATCACGTAATGCATGAGGATGATTTTCTATCCTTCTCTGACTCGTTCAGTCGTATGTTTAAAAAATTGGAATAATGCAAATAAAAATTATTGATAACGATGAATATTTGGAATAAAATTGTGGAGTGGTGGTATGACACGCGCGACAGAAATGAGTACCTGTTGTCATTTAACCGCGATTTCAAACAAGCATATAGAATTGGGCACTTTCCAGTCTTACTAAAGGCCTCAATATGCAGTGGGCACAGTGATTATTCATCACAATTTTCATCACATTTCTTGGGTTTCAGTAGAAGCGGAATAAAAATAGACGCTTTGGGATCAAGTTCCTTCTTTATAAATAGACACATGGCTCAAATGCTTGCTTTAGTAATTTTATCTAATGACCGCATGTGCAGAGATTTGCTAAGTCTGGGATTCGATACTCTTTGGGTTGGAAATTTCGCATGGAAGCTCCAAAATTTTTCTTTACCCCCGGCAACTTACAACGATTAACTCATGCATACAATTGTTATTATCACATCAGCATTTATAGTAATTATTGGATGTGTATATTTTATTCTCTTTAAGAGAAAAAAAAGAAGGAATAAATTATCTCATTTAGACAATAATCAAATAGCGCAATGGAAAAAAGAACGTAGGCAGAATATAGACCGCATTAATTTGGATGTACAAGCAATGGGAGATAATCTTGAAAGGGCTCATGATTTGTGGAAATCACTTTCTAAAATTGTTCACGAGTCTCGATGGATTGGTAAGGATAATGATAAAATTAAACTTGCAGCCGAATTGGCTGCACTTATCAATCAACACAAGAACAATTTCCGTGAATTGCAAAATATCAAGCAACGAATTGAAAAAGAGCTAATAAACGATTCAAATATTTAGATTTAACAAAGGGCGAAATTAGGCGCTTCAATTTGATGAAAGATATTTCGCCATTTTTCATTATCAAGAACTTATCAATGGAATTATTGATATCAACTTACTTATTCGATATATCTTGTTTCTATGTTCAGTCTTCGTTTTGATGAAATATGGAAATCAAGAAAATGAGCACGTGTGTGATTTTACAAAAAAAAATGAATCTTCTCTGATAATGCTTCTCCTTCTAGATACAGAAACAACGTAAGAAAGAGAAATGGTCAAACCATCACAACCGCCCCACAATCTCCAGCACCTTGTGATGGATGATTTCTTCTTCAAAGCCGTCGCAGACCGCCCGGTAAACGGGTTCGCTGCCGATGCGTGTGCGTTAGTTGTCGACTTCGGCAGCCATTAGCTGAAAGTTGAGCTTGCTAATCTTCTCGAGCATGGGTCGGTCCTATTCGCCTTTGGATGATAACTTAGATTTTGCACCTTTGATTCCTTTGAACGTGTAACTTACAAGAAATCTAAAATTCATGAAAGGGAATTGTTTTATTACATTATTTCGCATCGCGAAAACCAACAGTCCCCCTCAAAACACATTCTATGCAATCCCAGAAATACTCTGTCAATCAACATCACATTTCAACATTTCTAGCCTTTGTGCGCGACGGTCAGATAGCTATTCCCGAAGTTCAACGCCCGTTTGTTTGGGACACGTCGAAGGTTCGTGATTTATTGGATAGCCTATACAAAGGATATCCCATTGGCTATGTCATCACCTGGCAAAATCCAAATGTGCGATTGAAGGACGGCAAACTTTCTGAAGGCAAGAAAATATTGATAGACGGACAACAGCGTATTACCGCACTGAAAGCAGCAATATTGGGAGATTCTGTTGTAAACAAGGAATATGACCGTGTGCGCATTCGTATAGCATTCAATCCGAAAACAGAGGCGTTTGAGGTACAAAACCCTGCAATTACGAGGGATAAATCATGGATTCCGGACATTTCCGAAGTTATGAATTCCGGAAGTATCATTCAGGTTGTGCGCAATTACTTGCAGTTAAATCCTGATGTTGATGCCTCGATTGTAGAGCGAAGTATTAGTGACCTATTAGCCATTCAACATAAACAGGTTGGAACAATAGACTTGGCGCACGACCTCGATATTGAAACAGTGACCGAGATTTTCATTCGCATCAATTCTCAAGGAGTTGTTCTATCACAGGCAGATTTCGCAATGAGTAAAATAGCATCCAATGAAAAACTAGAAGGCCCAAATCTTCGCAAGGCAATTGACTACTTCTGCCATTTGGCAGTTGCCCCACAATTTTACGAGCACGTGCGTGATCATGATAAAGAATTTGCCAAAACAGAATATTTCCGCGCTATGACGTGGTTGAAAGATGAGAAGGATGATTTATATGATCCTAGCTATACCGATATGCTCCGTGTTGTTTTTACGTCGGAGTTTGCCCGAGGAAAAATGGCCGATCTTGTAAGCTTGCTTTCGGGAAGAAATTTCGAAACACGAGAATTTGAGGAGGCTATTGCGGCAGATACTTTCCTGCGCATGAAATCATCCGCATTACGATTCATGAAGGAGGATTACTACAAAAAGTTTGTCATGATAATCCGCTCAGCGGGTTTCATATCGCCAGAATTGATTCGGTCTAAAAACGCTCTCGCTTTTGCCTATATTATCTATCTAAAGCTTCGTGAGGAAGGAGTTCCTCAAGGTGAAATCGGTAGACTGGTTTCGCGATGGTTTGTTTTTTCCATTCTAACAGGCCGCTATGGAGGTTCACCCGAAAGCACATTTGACTATGATATTCGTCAAATGGCCAATAAGACATTCAGCGATTATATGAAATCTGTTGAGCAATCGGAGCTTTCAGATTCGTTCTGGAATTTTGGGCTAATTCAGCGCCTTGACACATCAGTTGCCAGCAGTCCTGCTTTTCACGTATACCAAGCTGCACAGGTAAAGGGCCAAGATCGTGGATTCCTTTCGCGCGACATAACAGTTGCGGATATCATACTCTACAAAGGTGATGTGCATCATTTATTTCCAAAGAAGTTTTTAAAGACCAATAATAAATCCCGAGGAGATTACAATCAGATTGCAAACTATGTTCTCATGCAACAAGAGATTAACATTGCAATTGGCGCCAAAGCTCCGGATGTATACTTTAATGAACTGAAGAATCAAAGCACAGGAGGCAGGCTGAAATATGGCGCGATTGATGAATATGATGAGCTTCTAAACAATTTAAAGACTCATTGTATACCTCAGAATATTTTTGACGTTACCGTTGATGGATATGATGATTTCTTGAAAGAAAGACGCAAGTTGATGGCAGATAAAATGCGAGATTACTACTACAGTTTATAAAAAAAGCGCAGTGAATGTTTAAGTTCATTCACCGCGTAAAAAAATCTATTGGAGAAAAACAAAACTTGATTTTTTATTGAATACTTCAATCACAACCGCTCCACAATCTCCAGCACCTTGTGACGGATGATCTCTTCTTCATAGCCGGAATATACTGCGCGGTATAAGGGCTCGCTGCCTATCAGGGTGCGGTCATTATCAACCACAGCCGCCATGAGCAGAAAGTTGAGTGTGTTTATCTTTTCGAGGTTGAGTCGGTCTTCTTCGCTTTTGGGTCGGAAGGATTGATTGTGCTCCATACCGCGCAGGCGTTCCTGGACTTCAATCCTCTTGAGTTCTACTTCGAGCAGTTCGAGTTCTTTTTTAGGTTGAGGCCGCTTGGCGATGGTAATGTTGTTTTTCGTGGTCATTTGTTTAAGGTATTTAATTAAAATAAAGCTTCAATTCAGGCAATACAAAAGCTAGCCAAGCTGCAGGTGCAGTTCAACAAAACCCTTTCGGGTACATTCTTCGTTTTGTATTTCTTAGGGGGCAGTTTAAGCCTTGAACATGCCGTTTCGCTTGCTCTTCATCAATCGCTCTCTTCGCACACCGGCCCTGAAAACGCATGCGTTGGTGCTACTCGTGGGTGGTCACTACGCTATCGATCCGGGGATGCAAATGTTGGAGGGAGTATGATCCAAATCCTAAAATTTCTCAGAGAAAAAATGAACATGTGCATAATTTAATTGCATCGATTTGCGAGGTGGGGTGTTCATTAATTATTCCGGATGAAACGAACCAAGATTGCGTTTTTTGGCGTATGTAGTTTATCGTATCCATTCGAATGTCTGTTGTTCTCTTCTATACCCAAAAACAACTTACACCAAGTCGACTTTGCTGCGCTTAACCGCCTTTTGCAAGCGCGGATGTTCTTGGTTAGCCATAATCAACGCTATCAACTCCGGGTATTCCGGTAAGCGTTGCTTCACGACCACGAGCAATGTTTCAATGAGCGAAACATCCTGCTTGGCCTTGGCCAATTCGATGCAGCGATTCACCCACGCATCGCGTACCTGTTCGTCTTTAGAATAACGTACGAATTCAAACAAGATGACATCGAACATTCGAAGCGTCATGCCTTGCGGGCGAAGCCAGTGCATCAGAATCTCATCCATTTGGACTTGCACCTCCAAGCACATGAGGGTGGAGTTAACCGTATTGACGAACTTGCCGATATTCTCCACTTTGCGCAGATTATAATTGCGCATGGACCGTATGAATTTTTGTCCGCCCAGCTTCACAAACTTCCGCGGGTAGTTTTGATTGAGTCGGCCGCCACAAGTTGTGCAATAGGGATTTGAGCAACCCAACTGTCCCTCAGGCTCAGGTATATTGAGCAAAGTGTGAAAGGTGAGTAAGCGGCTGATTTGCTCGAAGTTCTTGAATCTTTTCATGGCCTTCAAGGTACGATTTGGAGCATGAAAAGTCAAGCTTTCGGGTGTGCTTTTCTACTATTCCTTAACCCGTTTTTGGTCGATGGAAAGAACACCGGACAACTCCTTTTTTCAAAATCCCTCCTCGCCTATCATTTTTTCCACATGTTCATTTTTTGAAGGAGGAATATTATACACCTCACCATTCAATTTCCTACGTTCGCTCCATGCATTCGAAACAACTTGAGCTGTTCAAATACTTCACGCTCGCCGAAGAGCGTGACGACGCACATACATCTGCCTGCGCCATGCTGCGCGACTTTATGGAGCAGATGGATCTCGACAATATCAAGTTGATGCTAAGTGAAGTTGAGTCGCTGGGCGACATTGACCCTGAAACCTACTTTCAAAAACTGGAAAGGGCCTTTCTGCTAATGAAGGCATCCGGTAACACCGTATTGGAGTCGGCCGAGGGGCGCTGCAATCGATGTCATCCGGGCGTGGCTTCCTTTACCTTCAAAGGGAATAACAGTCCCTGGCACATCAGCTTCTTGTTTCATGTTAAGGAAAATAAGGTCGTCGACATTCATGAGTGCTCGTCGATATGGACCATGTTTCCAGAACTTGACGAGGGTAGTAAGATGTATTTGGATGAACCGGATTTCTTCTTGGAAGATGCGGATGGTGGAAGGGAAGATCCGCCGTTTTGAGGGTTGCCCTTAGCGTGGATAATGGGCACGGAGGGTTAAAAGGATTATACCTATAACGATTTGCTTGTATAACAATTGAGCCCATTCCGATTGAGCGCAGAATAGAATATCAACTTTTAATCGCCTTTGAAATTGGCAATCAACCAAATTAATACCCTCAACAACAGCGAAAAGGCAACCATCATTGAAACAATCTCTGTATTACTAAACTCCTGCCACCAGGATGGCTCTTTTTGTTTCTTACTAGCGGGCTTGCCGATTATCGTTTGTCCTTGTGTGTTGGTATAATCAACGGTCGGCTCAGGAGAACGAGAAGCGCGTTGGGCTGTTGGCGTGGCTTTTTCTCCATGTCGCAATATTCCCTGCGGTAAATCTTCACTCAACTGATTGTCGAGTTCCTTCCACTCGTTCCAAGTGCGAAGGTCGTCTATGCCAATAATATGGTTCACCTGCTCATGCGCGTATTTACCCGATACGAGTATACCTGCATATTGAAAACCCGAATTATTGTAGAGTTGCTTGATGAAATCAAAATACGCTTCGGGATTATCATTCAGTTCATACACCACTTCATCGGGCACCTGATCGTGCATGTAAAGAAAATTCGCCTCAGTGGAGATAAACCAGACGTCGCCTGGGTCGAGTCGAAACACAGGGGAAACAAATCCGCTCCAGGTTTTATAAATCCCGAAATTTCGACGCTGCTGCATTTTATCCAGCGCATTATAGTCGCTGAATACTTTGATGTCCGATCGATGCTGGGCCCGACGATGCTGCTGATGGCAAAGCATTACAATCGCATCACCCCCTTGCGCATACGCCATGCGCCCTTCCGAATCAACCAAAGTGACCGCTACTCCAATGCCATAAAAGATATTGATGTTTTCGCGGTTCTTACCGGCAACCAGCTCATCGTTGAGGTAATTGAAAGTCTCCTCCAACATAATGGAGAGGTTGCATTTCTTTGTACTAACGCAATACGCAAAGGTCATGGCCTTGAAAACAGCCATATCCAAAATCTCAGCAGCGTGCTTATCGTTCACCGGACCATAAATCGCAATACACCAGCGCATCCCGAAATGCTCGAGAGTAATAACTCGATCGCGCCAGAATTGAAATCCGGGCTGATTGGGATAGCATTGATGATATTGAACTGCTTGTGGCAAAGGGAATGAAATTTCGGACTGCTATCTTAGTGAAAATGCAAGCAGCATATACGTGTACAAAAGGATTTTTATTTTCAACAGAGAAATGATATAACCGCAGAAGCGCAGAGAAGCGCAAAATATCGAAATTAAATTCTCTGCGACTCACTGCGACTCTGCGGTTAAAAAAAGACTCTGAAATTCAATTGCTTAAAAAATATCCCGACAAGTTGAGTCACACCTCTTGACAAATAAAAATCACGCTGTATGTTTGCAGCGCATTTCGAGCCCTTGAGTGGGCACCAACCGAGTGGCGACACACCACGGTGGTAAAATGATGCGGGCGAGGCCAAAATAAACGGACATCTTCCCAACCATTTTTCGGCAATGCAAATGAACGTGTAACCAACACCCCATTTGTAATGTCCTATATTTTCACTTCAGAATCGGTGTCAGAAGGACACCCCGACAAGGTAGCGGATCAAATCTCAGATGCAATTCTGGATGCTTACCTCGAGCAAGACCCCGACGCCAAAGTTGCGTGCGAGGTACTCATCACCGCCGGCTTGTGCGTCATCGCCGGTGAAATCACATCCCATGCTTCGGTCGATGCTGTATCGGTTGCACGCGAAGTGCTGACGCGCATCGGTTACGACAACGACGCTGTGGGCTTCAATCTGCACAAGGCAGAGTTTCGATACGCACTGCATCGTCAAAGTCCGGAAATCAACGCCAGCGTTATGGACAGCGGCGCAGGAGATCAGGGCCTCATGTTTGGCTATGCGTGCAACGAAACGAAGGAGCTTCTCCCCTTGCCTATTGCGCTATCTCACCGCATCATCGACCGTCTGCAAACGCTGCGTCACAGCGGCTCGCTCACTTGGCTGCGGCCTGATGCGAAGGCACAGGTGAGCGTGGTATACAACGGACCTTGCAAGCCTGTGGCGGTCGACACCATCGTAATCTCGACACAACACACTCCCGACATCTTGCAACATGAAATTCGTGAGGCGCTGCTGCGTGAAGTTGTTCAGCCCATTCTAGCCGAGTATAACATTCCACATACAGGGCAGTTGCTTGTGAACCCATCGGGGAGCTTCATCATTGGCGGTCCGCACGGTGACACAGGACTCACGGGACGTAAGATTATTGTCGACACCTATGGCGGGCGTTGTCCGCATGGCGGTGGCGCATTCTCAGGCAAAGACCCCAGCAAGGTCGACCGCAGTGCAGCGTATGCCGCGCGATTTATCGCCAAGCACCTCCTTGAGGCAGCGCAACTTCAAGAGTGTACTGTGCAACTGTCGTATGCCATTGCAGTAACCGAACCTACCTCAGTCTATGTCGATTGCGGAAAGGACAACCGATTTACGCAGGAGCAATTGGAACAGGCCGTGCGCGCGCATTTCGACCTTACGCCAACTGGCATCATACGCGCGTTGGGATTGAAGCAGCCCATTTATAGTCGCACTGCTTTAGGCGGGCACTTCGGGAAGACAGATCTGCCGTGGGAGAAAATCGACTCTGCATTGATCAAGTCCATTCAATCCAATCTATTCAACTAACATCATCAAGCAGTTCAGGTCATTGTACATACGTTACAATGGCTTGGCCGTGATTTGAATCAAACTCACATTCCCATGAAAAATATAACCTTCAAGGTCGGCGATGAGATTATCTGCATCAAAGACCATTCTCGGAAACTAGTTCGTAACGGCGAAGTATTTACGGTCAAAGGCTTCACTCGCAATCCGTGTTGCGGATCGACCATCGTGGACGTTGGAATTAGCGATTCCACGCCACATACTACATGCTACACCTGCCAGTGTGACTATAAAAAACCAAAAGGCGGCTATTGGTTCGCAGCCTACATATTTCGGAAAATCGAAAACTCATCATCGACGGGAAAGGATGAACTACCCGAAGCAATTCTTGAACGCATTCGCAAACACAAAACAGTCAACTCCCCCGAACTCATCGAAGCATAAAAAACACACCCATGACAACTAAACAACCCAAGAAAAAATCGCAAGTCAAACCGCATGTTTGGCCCGAAACGAACGAACCAACCATTGTAATTGTCGGCGTAGACGGTTTCCCCATTCCCGGTGACATCGATCCTGAAGCATATGTTGACTGTTACAGTATTCACCGCGAAACGTTTGTGCGCAATCCTGAAACAGGCGAATGTCTGCGCATGGAGGCGTGGTATGACGTGTCATTATGGCCGGCCTTTCGCAATCTGAAGAAATATCAACGAGCAGAATACACCCTTGTATTTCCGCCCCTTCCCAGCCACTGGCAGACGTTTGATTTGTGGGAAATGAAAGGCTCCCTTCCCCTTTATATCAGTGGTATTCGCCGTAATGAGGACGGCGTTTACATGGTCAAAGACAAACCCAAACCCAAAACACATTAATTCCAACGACATGTTAGTACCCATCAACCAAGAAAAGGAGTTTGCGGAGCGTGCTCTGCGCTTCGCAACCATGAGCGACCAAGAACTGCTCGACAATTATCGGCGCGTGCATACATCACCCGGAATCGTTGGCTCGAAGCTGCGGTATCTCTCGCAGCTCAATGAAGTCATTGAATCGCGCGGATTGCCTTCGCCAAAACACCATGTATTACTATCAAAAGCGATTTCTAAGAATTGATGGCTACCTATGTTCCAATGAGATGGTTTCTCAGAAAAATGGGCTACAGAGGATCATCCATTGCTCATTTGCCTCATCACATTATTCAACTGTTTAAATTTTAATACGTAAAAATTACACCATGGAACTACTCCTCATCCCACGTCCCGGCGACCGCGAACGCTTGCTGGAACATTATCAAACCCTCTCCAAAGCAACACTGGTAGAGCTTGTTGAATCCTACAATAAGAACGTATCCATCGGCATCACCGGGACTCAAGCTCAAGGGCTTTACCTACTCGCCATGCATAAGGTGTTTCTGAACAAATGTGGCAGCTCGCCAATATCTTGGACGAACAATATGGTGCTAGCGTTGGGGAGGGCTGTGGAGGTGGTGGACTCGGGGTGGAAGTGAGGTCTTTCTGCTTCACCTCTGTGAGAATTGATTTTTCAAATTGAAAGAACTTACTTCTGTTTTTACGTACATTGCCTTTGCAAATATGTAATCGAACATGTTGATGGCCGGTAACATTTTGTAGCACTAACCTAAAAGAAGTATGGCTTAATTAGAGTTAGCCGTAATTTAACAAATACTCAAAAGTACCAATAAACCAATATCCATGGAATCAATTAAATATGAGGAATTTTCGCAGAGTTGCGGTAAGGCGCAATTAGTCCTTGTAGCAATATTCATTTATTGCATTTACTCATACTTTAAATATGGGTATGATACTTTGAATGCTTTAACTTTTGTTGCATCAATTGTATGCGTCCTCGGTGTTAGAGGTGTTTCATTAATTGGTGAAAAAGCTATTTCAGACAAAAATTATAGAATTAATTATTGGGACTCGGCATTACATGGACAAGTTATAATGCTTTTGCTTGGGGTACTATCAATTTACGTTTTTGCTTATAAAGGAGTTTATAGCCTTTATAAATCATTCGGTAATTTGTCTATTCTGTCAACAGTCTATCACATTGGGATAATAATTGCCGCGTACCAACTTGTATCCGCTACTAGTAAAATACAAGGGGTTATGAAAGCAATTCGAACTAATGACATTACAAGAGATTAATAGCTGGAATGAAACTACCGCTAACAGAACATATGCAACAGACAGAGCTTCGTGCTCAGAAGGGATTTTAATGGTAGACAAAAATTTCGTACCACGAATCAACATTAGTTGCAAAATAACGCCCATCGCAAATCTGCAAAACTTTACCGTTCATGCTATCGGACGACTCGAACAGAATAAAAGGAAAGAGAAATGAATCGACAAACCAAAGCTTGCGTAAAATAAAAATAGGGGTCGATTAAAACACACTACTGCCAACAATAACGATATGTTTATGAAAAAGTATTTATTGCTTTTTGAAGGAACAAAAAAAATCAATCAATTTATAAAGTTGCAAGTACTTATAATTGGCAGATTGCTTACAATTCTTTTTAAAAGAAGAAAGAAACTTGAACGAATTTCATTTGGATATTACCAAAAGTGGCACTTCAACAATGCTTATTTATTTTTAGACTTCAGGTTTAAAAATGCTGTTTGGTTTAGAATTGATCAATTTACTTGTTATGATTTTTCAAAACAATTAGTTTTAGATCTTGAGAACATTCAAAAAGACACTCTAAATTTCGAGGTATTTGGTTTCTTTCAAAAACAGATTTATAAAATACACCTGAACAAAGAAGCCCAAATTAACACTCCAATATTCAAAACTAAAATCGAAAAAATCAATAATTTTGAGTTATTACCGCACAAAACCACATCCCGAATAACACAAATTGGATTACATATCCCTAATATAACCCCTACAGTCGAAAACATTTCTGTTAAGAAGCAAAACATAAAGCTTTACCAAACACCTTTTAAAATTGAAGAAACATATGAAGCATAGAGATTACTATACAACACCCAAAGCGGGTGCTGTTATGCGTTTCCTCTGGAAAGCCGCAGGTGGTGACCGTTACATTTTAGAAAGAGCAACCTACAGCGACCAAATCAAATATATGTGTTTAGGAGGAATTGTTTTTGCAACGGGAGCTATGGCAGGACTTGCAGGAGGTTATGCGTTTTATACCATTTTTTCACCGAAAGGTTCCGCTATTGAAGATAGCATAGATTATCAAACTGTCGGTTTATCATTTGTATTTGGTCTCATCTGGGGATTAATGATTTTCAATATTGACCGATTTATAGTTACAAGCACGGGCAAAGGTGATGGAACAGAAAAAATTACGTGGGATGAATTCAAGAGTGCTATTCCTCGTATCGTTATGGGGGCAATTATAGCTATTACTATTTCCAAACCAATTGAAATAAGAATGTTTCAAACGGAGATAAACAACAAACTGTACGAAAAGCAGCTGGAGCTTCAAAAAGAATTTGAAAAGAAAACAACAGCCAATTTTGAAGAAAGGCTAAAAGTAGTCGAAGATGATTTGGGTGAAGTTGGTAGACAAAGGCAAGATTTAATTGAACGAATTAAAAAGTCGGAAGAAGCATACACTGATAATTTAATGGGGAAAGCGGATGGAATTGGTGCAGGAAACGGTCCGTTATCCAAGGCATTAAAATCTCAAATTGACGCCCTAAATGCAGAACTTGATAGATTTGACAAACTCAATGGTGCTAAAATAGCTGAGGCAGATAAAAAAAGAAAGGAAATTTTAGCAGAAAAGGAAATTGCTTTGGCTACAAATGTCAAAGTAGCGCAAGGTTTGGATGGGCTATTGGAGCGCATAAAACTTGCGCATGAAGTTGCAGGATTTTGGATTACGCTTTTCATTACACTGCTGTTTCTTGCAATTGAACTCACTCCCATTTTCTTTAAATTAATGCTCAATAAAACACCATATGATTATTTGGCTGAAAACCGCGATGATTTAATCAGAGCGGATAACGGCATTGAAGTACGTTACGATTATTACAAAGACAAAGAGGGAGTAGAACGCCATTTGATTATCAATCATGAGGCTGAAAAAATAATTTTCGAAAAAATCAAGGTTACTGAAATACAGAAAGAACTAACAGAATATGCAATATCCAAGTATAAAGAAAAAGAAAAAGAAAAAATTGATGCTAATTTGAATGAATACATCAAAAAAATAAACTCTGATGAGTTCAATTCTTAATCCAATCAGAAATCGTCTTTGTAAACTTTCGGGCGAAGACTATACCATAATACAGAAATGCGGCAATAAAGTTAGATATTATTTTTCATTGATTGGCTTATTGGTGTTGGTTATTCTGTTGTGCAGTTTCGCAAGTGCATTATATTTCACAGAGCATTTATTTCATAATATTATTGCAGATATTGGCGTTGGAATTGTTTGGGGCTACATTATTACCAATATGTATGTTTTGTTTCTTTACACCATTTCCCCGACACTCTTACCTACGAAAATCAGAAATAAGCAGGTAGTAAAAACAAATCGTTTTCAGCTTTCATTTTCCTTGGGATTACGGATTTTTATTGTATTTCTGTTAGCTATTATTATTGCCCAACCGCTAAATGTGTTAATCTTGAAACCCACCTCGATATCGTTGGCATTTGACATTAAGCATTTATTAGCCTCAAATCCTCTAGCAACAATCATTACATTAGCAGTTATTTGTATTTTTTATTTGCCTGTTTATCTAAAATACAACATTAGAAAGTTGAGTGAGTTTTATGAGAAAAAAGCAGAAATTGAAAAGCGAATAATTGAAGATGATTACGAAGATTTCAAAAAGGAATACAGACGCATAATAGAAAGCAATATCTCAAATTATAACAAATCAGTATGGGCGAATCTGATGCCATTCCTGAACAACTTAGAAAAAGTAAATCCTGTATCTTATCAAAGAAATATTACTGAAATAGAAAAAGAACTTGCAACTGAAAAAATCGAAAAATACGAACATTGGGCAAATCCGCCTTATCGCACAATTCATAAATCACGAAACAAAATCAAGCTTTCCGAACAAGATTTACTGAACCACATTTACACTGTAACTGATTGACCGCCTTTATTATCATAATCATTATCGCAGTAATTCTGTTTTTTCTATTTTGGAACAAAAAAACAGACAATAAAGCTGTTCTTGTAAATGAAAGTGATCAAAGCAAAAGCGAATACATAACAGATGAAGAATTAACGGAAAATGAAATATTTACTGATGAAACCGGACAATACAAAATAGCAGAAAAGACAAGAGAGATACCAAGAAGAACTTACATTAAGGCCATACTCAACGGAAAATATTGGGGCGAAATCGACGAGCTCTTCTCTAACCAATTTTCATTTTCTAAATTCTTTGACTTCAATATTTACGAAGTAACATTGAAAAATGCTGTTTATGGTAGTAGTCCATATCTATTAGAGCAAGATTTAAGAATACCAAGAGATAAACTACCGAAACTATTACACACAGTTTTAGAAACAGACGGAAAAGAATATGAGGTCAATCTACACGAACCTGTTTTTGCTGATATAAAATTCAATAGAAAATTACATCAGGATGAGGGAAACGAAGTTTTTGGAACTATTGAGGCTATTGTTACTGGTTATATTCTTGATTATACCAAAGAAATTCATTTTGAAAAGGAATATATTTTTCCGTTTAACGAGGTTCATCCTGTTACAAAAATTGAAGAACCTGTTATTACCAAAACCATGGTGCCAACAGGAAATGTTGAATACCACGAAAATTATAAACGAACCGAATACTTTTATTCTGATTACAAGCAAGCATACTGGGGCGATTGGAAATATACCAAACCACCAACCACAACAAATAATGAGGGTTGTTTTTCTTCTGTAATCGGCATACTGGCTGGAATTATCGGTATTGCATTTCTACTAATGATATTGCCACAAATGGCATTCTTCTTGCCGTTTTTCTTAATTCTGTTTTTGCTCAACCTAATTCCTAAAAGGTATTTTAGTTTGATATTTCGTACAATAAGTCTATTTATTCTTTTAGGGTTTGTGGCAAGTCTATTTCATTTTTTCAATCGCGCCTCCACAATGACTTACATTCCTAAACCTTTAGTAACAGAGCAACCCGAAGAACGATTAGCACAGACAGAACCCATCATAGAAAATATTGACAATAAAGCCGTTAATGACACAATAATTAAGCACTTCAGAGTTTGGCAGGATTATGCAGGTAATAAATATGAGGGGACAATTTGGACAAAGAAAAGCGATTACACCAAAGCTAGTCATTTCAAGAAAAACCTTATAATAAATTCAAATTCATCTCACACTTATGATGAAATCATATACCGCCTAAAGGAAAATGATCAAAATAATTTGAGTGGGGTATATCAGTTGTTTGACTCTATTAGACAAAAAGAACAACTATCGAAAGTAAAATTTTCGGAGCTAATCGTTGCGTTCATTCAGGACATTCCTTATACGGTAATTGTTCCTGATGATTGTAACCCCAACTTGTACGAAGATAAATTTATCAAAGAATACCTATCGACAGAAGATGCTCGTTGTGATGGTTTTGAGAAATTTGGTATCAACTCGCCTGTCGAATTTATGTCCAACCTAAATGGCGATTGCGACACTAGAACCTTACTTTTATATACGATGCTTGCGCATTATGGCTATGATGTCGCTTTATTCAGCAGTGAATACTACGCTCATTCTATAATTGGGATAAATTTACCAATAAGCGGAATAGCTTATCAATTTCAAAACCAGCGCTATGTTCTTTGGGAAACCACCGCTCCCAATATCAAAGCAGGCGTTCTACCAAAAGAAATTTCCAACTTAAATTATTGGAGAATATCATTAAAATCAAAATGAAATGGAAACAACAAAAATAACCACACTAACCGTTATCGGAGTTATTGCAATGGCAATATCATTAACAGTAACACAGATTTTCCTGCGGAAAGCAAAGTCAAAATCAGAAAACGACGGAAAAATAAATCTTGCCTATAGTGTTTTATTTCTCTGTTGGGTGATATCTTTCTCATTAATAAATATGAAATCCATATCCATATTAAGCGAATGTATTGATACGATTTACAAATCCGATTCGGCCAATTATTCGGCAGAAATAGCAAAAACAAGTGTTTTGTTCATTGGCTTAACAAATTTCTGGCTGATACTTTTGTACTTTATCACACAAGCATGTTCTCTAATTATTGCAGGACAAAGAACAGATTTAAACGAAATACAAAATAACCATTATACTTATTTTCTGATGAAAGGTATTGTCCTAATTGGTTTTATTTATTGCCTACTACCTGTTATTGAAATGCTTTTTAGAGCATTTTTACCAAACATTGATATCCCTTATTATCGTTAAAGGCAATTCGAATGGACAATATCATAAAAATAATTCTGGCCATTTTACTCTTTCTATGTTTGGCAGGTATGCCATATGGTTTTTATCAGTTTGTAAGATTTGCAGGATGTGTAGGTTTTTCTATTCTTGCGTATCAAGCAATCCAACAAAACAGTCAAACTGAAATGATTGTATACGGAGCATTAGCACTTCTCTTTCAGCCATTTTTCAAAATCGCGTTAGGTAGAGAGATTTGGAACATAGTTGACGTAGTTGTAGGAATTGGACTTTTAATTTCAATATTTATGAAACCAAAAGAAAGCCAACCCTAAACCAAACACAATTCCAATTCACTCTGGCCAACGAGCTTAAGAAAAGTTGATAAGTAGCATTTGTGGTTGAGTATTCAGGTAATCTGCCTCTTATTCAATTTCAAACCGACCACTCACTTAAAAAGGGTGTTACCGAGAATTTGGTACCCTATTGTTCTAGTTGTGTTTGAGCTTCAAGGTTTCACTCGCTATTTTTCACCAAAACACTCAATTATTTCCAAAGAAATGCACCAACTTCAATTCTAACTACCCTTTCTTAGTATATGACACCTTGCGTCGGATAATCTTCTCCCCCCTCTCAACACTCAACTCATACCTATCCATACCTATGTACCTCTTCAATCGAATATTGCCATAGAAGGTCACTTCACATTGTTCATCGCTAATCCTCCGATCATAAGGAGAATCAGAACAATACCCCAACGATACCAAAGTATCTAGGGTATATGACCCTAGCCTACCATCCAGAATGAGCTGATTGAGCAACTGTACATTTTTAGAGTAGGCAATCGCTCGAGGATTAACCAACTCAGCCAATTTTCGATTAGCAGCCGTCTTTCGGTTATTGAATCCAGTTCTGCAATCAGTTGAACAAAATTTTTGATTGGTGCGTCCCTCGGCATCATCGCCGCAGTATTCACATTTGAATTGTTTCACATTCGCTATGCTCATAGTCTGTCGTTTGGATTGGTGTTATGAATCCCCGGCATGCGATTGCCAAATACAGCCTGATCGAGTTCGTCCAGGTGAAGGAGTACTCGACCACCGATGCGGTGCGCCTTCAGGATTTGTTTTTTGATCAGGTTCTCGATGCTTCTAACAGAGAGCTTGAGATGCATGGCGGCTTCCTTCTTCGTGAGCCATTTGGTTGGATTTGTAATCATTGAATTGTAGATTTTGTGGTTACAAATCTTGCTCGCTTTGGTGTAGGAATGGACAAAAAAGTGTGCAACTTTTATGCAACTCCAAACGAGCTGTATCTCCTTCTGTTATTGGGATGCAAGCAAACCTCAACCTTTGTTTCTAAAGAAGAAAACCTGCCACGAATGTGACACGAATTGGAGCACTTTTCCGGCTCATGTTCTTCCATCCAAAACGGCAGAATCGAGACACCTTTGAAGATGAACGTAAAACAACAAGCAGCACTCAGTTGAAAAAAATGAATCGAAGAAAATCGCAGAATAAGAAGAAATCGAAGTATTCAAAAAAAGAAAAAAAGCTCTTTTGTGCCCATCTTCAAGATTCTTCAAAATCACTCGAGAATAAATGCGTTCAAACGCGTTTACTTGGTTGATGAGAGCATCAGGTCCAACCGTAATTATCAAGAATCTTCAATCAGGACAATGCCTTCAGAAGATTTCACTTGCGTCTCTATCATCTTAGATTCTTCAAAAGATCCAAATATTAAATACAACTATTCGCATTTACACGCGTGTAAAGGTTAAAAACAAGTGCTCAAAAAAAATACAAGTGGGCTCATCTTGATGAAAACAAGAAAATGGTTAAGTGTGATTTCATCTTATCAAATTGGTTCAGGTCAAAGCGAAATTTCTCCATTCAAGTGCAATCACTCATGTTATTCTTAAGAAAAAAAAGGCTCTGCCTAAAGTGCAGAGTTCGCTCTGAAATGGGTCTGTAAATGAGCGGCTGGCGAATGACAAGTTGGCGCACGTTTTCTTATCAGATACAGACTATTTGAGCATGCCCAGCATCTGCGGCAATCCTCAAATCCATGTACCAAAGGAGCACAAACAATCACTATTCTACAAACAAGTTTCATAGTGATAAGACCACGTGCGACTCAGAACCGGTCATTTTTGAGCCGTTCCTATCACAAATTTGATTCGCTCACCTACCCCGCCTTCTTCGCCGCAAACATGCCATCTAGGCGTAATTCGAGCTTGTCCATGTCCTCGCCTACTTTCTTGTCGATAATCTTGGCGTAGTGTTGTGTGGTGGCGATACGCCGGTGGCCGAGCATTTTGGAGACGCTTTCGATAGGCACGCCGTTACTGAGGGTAACGGTGGTGGCAAAGGTGTGGCGAGCAATGTGGAAGGTGAGGTCCTTCGATATGTTGCATTGCGCTGCTATCTTCTTAAGGGCATCGTTGAGGTTTTGGTTGCTGGTGACAGGAAGAACGGGCTTAGCAGGATCGGCCGCGGAAATGTCGGGATGCAGGCTCTTTAAGATCTCCAGCGGCAAATGCATCAACGGCACGTTGCTTTGTATGCCCGACTTCTGTCGCTTGGTGCGAATCCAGTAGCGGTCGCCTTCTCGAACGATGTTTTGCATGCGCAGGTTCTTCAGGTCGATGTATGCAAGGCCGGTGAAACAGGCAAAGACAAACACTGTCCGCGCGGAGTCGAGATAGCGCGTGGGCATAGGTGTAACCATAACGCGCTGCAATTCTTCCTCGTTCAGGATTTCGCGATCGACCGTGTGGATGCTGATTTTGAATCCCATGAAGGGATCGCTCGCTGTGATGTTGCGCGCCCTGGCCACCCGAAACATGGTCTTCAAGGTTTGGATGTACTTCATGGTGGTGTTGTGCCCGCAACCTCCCTTGGTGCGCATATACACCTCGAAGTCTTCCAAGAAGACAAGGCTGAGCTGATCGAAACAGATATCGTTACGCTTATAGTGTTGCTGCAGGTAATTGAGCAGGTGCGTGCGGCAGCGCGAATACTTCTGAATAGTAGCCTCTGTATTGCCTTGGCCCTTGAGCAACGTCTTGCGCTTGATGACCATGTCGAACACTTCTAGGAATGTGGGGTCACTGTTCTTGCTTATCGAGTTTTTGCGTGTGAGGCGGTCCTTGATGTGCATCACACAAGGGGTGCGCCCGCGGAGCATCATGTCTTGTTGCAGGTTCAGGGCATTGCGCTGCATCTGTCCCATGAGCATGTTGAGCTTATCGTAAGACGGATGGTTCTTTCCTACGTTGCACTTTTGCTCATCCCAATCGGCTGTTTTGATGTCGACCTTCAGGGAAATGGTGGCACTTCGCTGTTGGTGTGTCATGCGAAAAAAAACGGTTGACACATCGGTGCGATTTGTCTTCGTTTTGATGACGAAAGACGTTTTGATAGGAGTTGTTATCATGGTAAAATATTGATTTTCAAAGCTAAAAACATTGAAAAACAAACACTTACGCAACAACACGCAGCCAAGCGCAACCTTGCGAAAAGGACCTTTTGCTCTGAAACCCCAGTAAAATCAAGGGTTTTTCGCGCGTCAGTTCTGCGAAAAAAACCGGGTGTTTTTGTGCGTTTTTTGACGCTTTTTTGCGGTTTTTTCCAAGAACGAAAAAGGCCCGCAAACGCAGTGTTTACGGGCCTTTTCGGTGTTTTGCGCATACCTGCGAATTTGACCTGGCGGAGAGGGCGGGATTCGAACCCGCGGTACCTTGCGGTACACACGCTTTCCAAGCGTGCTCGATCGACCACTCTGACACCTCTCCTTATTTGGGGACTGGGGACTGGGGACTGAATAATTCAGCACTCACCACTCAGTACCCAGTACTCAGTACTCAGTACCCACTTAGTACTCCAAGAGTCCCGACTCTTTTGTCGGGGGGCGCAAAAATAACCCGCTATCTTCGCCTCACAAACCAAATCTTTTCTGCTCGTGAAAAAAAATCTACTCGCTCTTTTCGTTCTTTGCCTGACGGCTATGACTGCCGCGGCGCAAGGAACGTATGTGAATGTCATCATCAACGGTCTTGATCCTGCTTGTGGAGTTGTTTCGGTAGACGGAACTTTCCTCAACGGTGAAGATTCTACCAACGTCACCAACGTCACCTTCCAAATGGCCGGAGCTCTCAATGTGTATAGCGCTCTTCTTCCTACCACTTCTGAAGCTGTGAGCCTTACCGTTTGTGTGTTACCTTCTCCCAATTGCGGTTTTGTCATTTGCATAGAACAGACCGTATACGCGAACACAGCGAACACCGTGCTCATCAATCTGGGTCCGGCGTCTGATGCCGACATGGACGGATATACGTTCGATATCGATTGCGACGATAATAACCCGACGGTAAATCCGGGCATGGAAGAAATCTGTAACGATTTCATGGATAACAATTGCAATGGCGCACTCGATGAAGGTTGCGGCGGTGGCGAAACCGATAACGATAATGACGGCTTCTCCATGAACAGCGATTGCAACGATAATGACGCGACGATCTACCCCGGAGCTCAAGAAATCTGCGGCGATACCATCGACAACAACTGCAATATGCTTATTAACGAAGGTTGCAATGGTGAATTGACCGACATGGATATGGACGGCTATGATTCATCGGTTGACTGCAACGACTCGGACTATCTGGTAAACCCAGGCATGCCGGAAATCTGCGCGGATATGATTGACAACAACTGCAACGGCGTTGTGGATGAAGAAGGCTGCACGGGTGGTGGTACGGAGGGTTGCAATCCGGAAATTCTCCTGGTAAGCGACTCTGCCATGTGGAGCGAAACGCCGGGTGTGGTTTGGATTCTGTTCCCATTCGAACCTTCCAACACGATGTCATTCTTCTGGGATTTCGGTGATGGAAACACTTCGACCGAGCCCTTCCCTACCAACATCTATGACGTGGCCGGTACGTACACCGTTTGCCTTACCGTAATGGCTAACGGATGTGTTGGTACTACCTGCCTGACCTTCACCGTTACTCCGGAAGGCGACTTCCTTCCCGGCGGTATGCCAATGACAGGCTTTACCCTAAACGTGGTGAACGCGATTCCTAACAACGTGAACGAAGTTTCTGCCAACGCGGTTTTGGAAGCATATCCCTGCCCGTTCAATGATGAACTCACACTGAACATTCAGTCTGCTATCGCCGGAAATGCTCAAGTGGCTTGCTACGATATGACAGGCGCATTGATTTCACAAGAGCAATTTGTGGTTTCAAACCAACTCAATACCTACTCTATTCCAACCAGCTCATGGAGCAACGGAGCTTACACAATTGTTGTGAGCACACCAAGTGGCACCATTCGTAGGGTTGTTATGAAGTAATTTGTATATGTTCGCATTCGGAAAAGAGATGGATGTTTCCATCTCTTTTTCGTTTATCATAACCCAAGAATTACTCGCTGAGAGTGGTAATAATTAGACGAAAAAACCAAGCAATGATAAAACCGTTACTAACCGCAATTTGCCTCCTTGCAGGCACCGCTGTCATAGCTCAACTTAGCTATGGTGGGCAACCAAAAAACTGGGAGGTAAAAACTACCTCCAACGACATTCGCTTCGAGCGCATGGGCGCTATCGATCGTGAACGCCTGGCCCAGGAAGACGCTATTACCGATCAATACAAAGACATTCCCTACCGTTTCGGTGTGGAATTCGAAACGAATTTCAACATCAATAACTCCGGCTCTCTAACTACCGATGCTTCCAACGGCACTACTACGTGGTTGCTTGGTTTGGAGTGTCCCGGTGCGCTATCGATGAGCATCCGCTTCGATGAGTTCGTAGTGCCCAAAGGAGGACAAGTCTTCATCTGGTCAGCCGACCGCAAAGAGTTTCTGGGTTCGTTCAACCACAAAAACATGAAGCCTTCAGGCGTTCTGGCATGCGGTCTCATTCACGGTGATCACATCGTGGTGGAATACACGTGTCCTACCAACTTCTTTGATCAATCTGAACTTACTATTGGCGAAGTCGTGCACACCTACCGTCCGTTTGCAAGCAGCCCGTTTGTTCAGGACGCCGTTGAAGCCCTTCGCGGCCCGTTCGGTAGTTCAGGCGCTTGCAACACGAACGTAAACTGCCCCGAAGCAGCCGACTGGCAGATAGAGAAGCGCTCTGTGGCCATCATTGTGCAAGGCGGAAGCGGAATTTGCACGGGCGCCATGGTCAACAACACTGCGAATGATGGCACTCCCTATTTCCTCACGGCCAATCACTGCACCGCAGGATCCAACACCAACAACTGGGTGTTTTACTTCAATCACGAGTCGACATCTTGCACCGGTAACACCGGTCCAACTTCCGACCTCATTTCCGGAGCGGACCTCGTGGCTAATAATGCCGGCAGTGATGTGGCTCTCCTGTTGCTTAATGATACACCTCCTCCTGCTTACAACGTGCAATATGCCGGTTGGGATGCGACCGATAGCGAAAGCGCGGTAAGTTCAGCTGTATGCATTCACCACCCGGGCGGTAACGTGAAAAAATTCTCGCGTGAAGACGATGCTCCTTACCACGACACCTCGGGTGGTGCTCAGGTTTGGTGGGTCGACGATTGGGAACTTGCCGTGACGGAGCCAGGGTCAAGTGGTTCTCCCCTGTTTAACCAAGACCACCGAATCATTGGTCAGCTCTATGGCGGCGCCAGCGCTTGCAGCGGAAGTGTTGGTAATGGGCAATACGACTTCTATGGTCGCTTTGGAGTGAGCTGGGACAACGGCAATACAGCGGCATCTCGCTTGATCGATTGGCTTGATCCACTGAGCACCGGTACCTTGGTGCTTGATGGCTATCCCGACGGTTTCGAATTGCCTAACCTCGATGC
>Ga0315906_10000585_pt1 | contig 58091 bp, 42 predicted proteins | sample LakEriMetagenome_4_FD_203526 | JGI IMG/M metagenome (GOLD analysis project Ga0315906, IMG submission 203526) | Freshwater fungal communities from buoy surface, Lake Erie, Ohio, United States - Buoy 2 MA122 | ecosystem: Environmental > Aquatic > Freshwater > Lake > Lake biofilm | place: USA... | reverse complement strand
ACGATCGCGAACATGTACGTGACCTTGCTGCACCTAGCCGGTTCCCCGCGCGACAGTTTCGGGATGGCTGATCCGGGGCTCAAAGACCTCGATCAATACGGCCCGTTGGAAGAACTACTCGCCTGATCGGTTGATGCCAGGTGATGAGGGTTTAAGCCGGGGCATCGCGTGCCGTCGTGCGGCATGGAAGGTAGGGTGGCTTTTGTGCCCGGAGTCCCCGGGTTGCCACCCGGGGCTTTTTGGGCCTCACGCGTCAACGGCACACAAAAAGCCCCCGGCGGGAGCCGGGGGACTCCGGGTGGCATGCCGTCCCGGGTGCCATGCGATGCCGATTCGAACCGGTAAATCATGCCCCGTCGTGCGGCATGGAAGGTGGGGCGGTTTTCACGCCCGGAGTCCCCGGGTTGCCACCCGGGGCTTTTTGGGCCCCACGCGTCAACGGCACACAAAAAGCCCCCGGCGGGAGCCGGGGGACTCCGGGTGGCATGCCTTCTCGGGTGCCATGCGATGTGGGGTTGAACCGGGAAATCATGTGCCGTCGTGCGGCATGGAAGGTGGGGTGGCTTTTGTGCCCGGAGTCCCCGGGTTGCCACCCGGGGCCTCCTGGGCCCCACGCGCCAACGGCACACAAAAAGCCCCCGGCGGGAGCCGGGGGACTCCGGGTGGCATGCCGTCCCGGGTGCCATGCGATGTGGGGGGCGGCGGAAAGGGCTGACGTCCGTGGGCCGGCCGAGCTTATCGCGCTTGAATCTCCACACCGCTGAGCACCGGCTCGCCGACGCTCGCCGTGAGCCGGATCGGCAAGACGCCGTCCGCTTCGACGCCCCGGATCGTCCGCGTGACGACGCGGCGAGGGCCGCCGGCTTCCTTGGCAACGTCGAGATCCTTGATCGCTTCCCGGCCGGCGACGCTGACGGAGAACACCCGCGTGCCGGCTGCGACGTTCTCCGGCTCGACGAACGTCAGGGTCACATCGACGGTCATCTTCGGACCCTTGCCCGGCGCGGCCTTGTCACCGACGACGAGCGGGATGGAGATGTCCGTGATGCCCGCGGCTCCCGTGGTGTCGGCGAAGGATGGCACGTCGCCGCGGGGGATTTCGAACCAGGTCGTGGTCTGCGGGGCGACCTGCACGCCGCGCGACCTCGGCCCCACGGCGAGCCACAGCGTCCCATCCGGGGCAACGCGGTCACCGGGCGCACCGAGATCGAAGCCGGCCTTCTTGATCGGCGCGGCGGCGGCGTTCTTCTGCGCCGCCATGTCGAATCGGGTCCAGGCGGTGTTCTCGGGCACGTGCGTCAGCGCCATCGCGGTCATCCGGTTCCGCTTGTGATGCGTGCCGAAGTTCGGGATGTTGAGCAGGCCGCCGGCCGGCGTGAGCGTCGGCGTGCACCCGGCTTCCATGCCCGCCAGCGGCAGCGTTCCCGCCTGACCGGCGAGGTCGTAGACCGCACACCGCCAGGTGATCAGCGTGTCGCAGGCGATGAGGTGGTTGCAGCCGCCCTTCTGGAAACTCCACTCCTCGGCCGCCCCGGTGAGCGGCGACGTCCGCCGATGCCGCTCGCCGGTGCGCAGGTCGTAGGTCACCCCCTGGCGGTCGATGATCAGATCATCGAGCACGATGTGCGGGTCGAAGAAGGGGGCCGCATCGGTTTCCCACACCGTCTCGCCGTCGGCGGCCTTGACCGCCCGCATCCGCCCCGCCGCGCCCTTGAGGCCCTTGGTCCAGCCGCCGTCCTTCCAGGGCGTGTAGTGGCGATTGGCGGCGAGGAGCAGGTCGCGCGGAGCGGAGTAGACGAGGCCGCGAATGAGCACGTCCATGTCGCGTTTCCAGATCAGTTTGCCCGTCTGGAGATCGAGGGCGAGAATCCGCGGCGGATCCTGGGGCAGTTCGCGGCCCGCCTCGCGGAGCTTCGCCATCACCTTTTCCTCGCAGGCATCGAGGGCGAAGACGCGGGTGCTCGACAGGGCCACGCCGCTGCGATTGAGAAAGCCCCAGACCGCCTTGCGGGTCCAGAGAATCCCGCCCGTGGTCTTGTCGATGGCTACGAGGTGGGCCATCGGCATGCGGTCGCTGCCGAAGTCGCCTCCCTGGCCGTCGAAGCCGGCCTGGCAATCGATCATCGTCCGCTCTTGGAGCAGCGAGGCGACGATGACGTTGCCCTCGGCATGCAGTCCGCCCCAGAACAGCCCCGGCTCCTCGAGGGCGGGAACGGGCCATGCGGACAACTGCCTGCCGGTGTCGGGATCGAACCGGAGAATGTGGCGGTGGGCGGCCACGAAGACGCCGTCGGGCAGGGCGACCATGTTGAAGCCGCTGGCCCGGCAATGCTGCGTCACGGGCACCTCGGCCGCGACCGCCTCGGGGTGCTCCCACGGCTTCGGATACTTCTTGGAATGGATGCCGAGACCGCCCCCCGAGCCGCCGAAGCGGAACATGACCGGCAGCTTGGTCTCCCACAGCCTGCGACCCGTGTACATGTCGAATGCACCGAGCAGGCCCGGCCCTTGGAGGATCATCCGGCCGCCGACGAACCGGGCGCCGACCGGCTGCGGGTTGATGCCGTCGCCCGACTGGTGGTCGACGTTGGCGTCGAAGTAGAACCGCAGGTCGGCCGCATCGCCGCCATACCAAAGCGTTCCGAGGGGAGCCTTGATCCGCGTGTCGCGGGAGGCAAGCGTGTTGGCGGCGTCGTGGAACTCCTGCCGCCAGTCGTCCGCGCCGAGGAGCGGACCGTCACGCCGCGTCGTCGTCGACCCGGCGGCCAGGATGCCGCCGTAGGGCCGCACGCATTCCTGCAGCGCCGCCACATGGTGGGCGTCGCAGGCGACGTAGCTGGCGATGTACGGCGGGAGCACGCCGGCGACGATGGGGCCCGAGCGAATGCTCAGACGCCGGCCCTCGTAGAGCCCGTGGACCTCGGCCGCGGCCCGCAGATCACGGGCCAGCGCCGGCTGTTCCGCGAGGGCGATGACGTGCAGCGCGGGCTTCTGCAAAGCCGCGGTGATCGTCGCCACCGTCGGATTGACGAGGATCGCGTAGCCGGCGTCGACGTCGATCTTCCGCGGTGCGGCTTCGCCGGCGTTTTGGGCCGCTTTGGGCGGCTCGTGCATCACGGCCTTGGCCGGCGGCGACTCGCGGTAGCAGAGAATCTCACCCTGCGCCGTGCAGACGAACGCTTCCGCGGATCCTTCCGCCTGACGGACGACCTGAAACGTGACGTTGCGGGCGTCCGGAAAGGTAGGCCGCGGCTCGGCGTCGGCGGTTTTGGCCTTGGGCGGTGCCGGAGCCGCAGGCTGCGCCGCGGCCGCAGCCCCGGTCTTGATGTCGTACCGGCCGCCGGACGGATGCCCGGAGACGGTGAGCACGCCCTCCGCGACGTTCATGACGCCGAGCGGACGAAACTGGGCCGCCGAGTTGGTCCACTCGATCGTGCCCGTCTTGAGATCGACCGCATGGTGGTAGATGCCGTTGACGGGCCAATAGCCCGCGACGAAGTACACCTTCCCGTCGTGCACCGCCGGCTTCGCGGCCACCGGCCAGGCGGAGATCAGCCGCCCATGGCCGAGCACGAGTCGTTCCCGCGGCCCGCCGCACACCGACCAGCGGAGCCGGCCGTCGCGCTCGAGACAGTAGAGGAAGCCGTCCTCGGAGCCGACCACAATGGCGTCGTCGGCCGCCACGGCGGCGGATCGAATCGGGCCGTTGGTGTGGAACCGCCATTGCTCCCGGCCGCTCGCGGTGTCGAACGCCCGCACCGATCCGTCGAACTCCGTCGTCACCACCGCCAGGCTGCCGACCGGCGTGATCTGGTAGGCGGTGTCGCGGTCCATTTTGGGCACGAATTCCCATGCCGCGACCCGCGGGGGCAGGGTCTGCTTCCATTGCACGTGCCACTCGGCGCGGGCAGGAATCGCGATCACGAACAGGGCACAGCAGAGGAGAGTTCGGCACATGGGTGCGATGCTCCAGGGGCGGGAAAACGAAGGATGTCCAGTGACGCCGCAGTGCGGGTGCGCTACTTCTTCGGCGGCTGCGTGAGCGTCGTTCCGCTCAGCCCGATGCGGATATCGATGAGGTCGTCCGCGGGAACCGCCGACAGCCCGATCGCGCCGGCCGGCACGGTGACATAGGCGTTCATGCGGACGCCGTTGACCGGGCCGTCCTTGGACGTGGTGTACGCGGTGGTGATTCGCGGAGTGACGGGCAGTTTCTTTCCGGCGAACTCGAGCGTCCCCTTGCCTTCGCGGTATTCGATCATTCGCACCACATCTTTGCCCTTGTCGACGGCCTTGATCTCCGCCGTCAGGGCCGGCCCCAGGGCCCCGAGACGGAAGACCAGCGCGGGCGGCTGCTGCGGATTTCGGAGCAGTTCGCCGAGGAGACGACGGTTCGGCTCCCCAGCGTTCTGGCACGTGGACGTGCAGGCAACCGTGATCTCGCCGTCGAAGCCGCCGGCGGTGGCCGTCAGCGTTCCCTCGACGGGCTTGCCGTACATGAAGCCGGGCCACAGCCTTTCGGCCTGGTGGCGGATCTCGGCGTCCACCGTCACCCAGGTCGGATACGTCGGCGAGAAGTGGAAGACGGTGCCTTCGTCCGGAAGTTGCTTCGCGGCCTTGGGGCGGGCGTGCCGCTGGAAATGAGCCCGGGACGGCCCCGCCACCACGGGCTTGACCTCGGCGGCAGGCGGCTTCGTCGGCGTCGCCAGTTCCATGAGCAACGCGTATCCGTCGGATCGGCCGCCCGCGAATCGCTCCTGGACGGCATTCCGCGTCGGCGTCGCGGTCACCGTGTCTCCCTTGTCGTTGCCGCCGGCCGAGCCGGCGAGGAACAGGACGCGGCTCTTGCCGTTCACGGTGCCGGTGGCGATGCCCCATCCGCTGCCGCGGGAGGCGGCGCCGTCGTTGAGATCCGCGGCCCCGATGCCAGGCATCACCGAGCAATGACGGAGGCCGGTGAAGTCCTCGTTCAGCACCGCCAGGTAGGCCCCCTCCGGCTCGGCGTTCGTCAGTTTGTCGGCGGTCTGCCACAGGCCCCAGGCCGCCATGCCTGCGAAGGCGAGCGAACCGTCCGAGGTTCGGGCCAACTGTTCCACCCACGTGCTGTTCGGCCGGCTGCGGGGCGGAAGGTCGTTGCCCACCCAGACCGTCCACGACGTCACGTGGTAGTCCTGCGGGTCGAGCCGCACGAGATACGACACGCTGAGCACGCCTGCGCCGGCGGTCGTCATGCCGAGGCCGCGGACGCCGACCGGAGCGCGGACATCGAAGGGCTGCGTGGTGGCCACGCTGTTGCCGCCGTCCGACCAGAGATACATGAGGATGCCGCCGTCCTGATCGTGGGTGACGTAGCGAACGGCCGTGTCGGAGACCTGACGGCAATTGTCGAGCCCGACGTACTGCCCTCCCCAGTCGTAGAACCGGTGCTTGAGCGAGCCGTCGGGGTTGTGGATCTCGAGGGTCGGGCAGCGCCACGGTTCCCGGCCTGTGGACCAGGGATGCTCGCCCCCCACGACGATCTGGCCATCCTGTTGGCGGACGGACGAGGAGGTCCGCAAACCGCCCGGAACGGTGACGGTGGTGAGCGATCTACCGGAACCATCCAGCAGGTGCAGATGGCCGGCACCGAACCGCACCCTGCCGTCTGCCGTGACATCGACCGTGGGGGCGGCCGACGGTCCGCGGACATGCCGCACCCAGAGTGCCTTCTTGGCATCGGCGGACAGCTTGGCAAGGAAGGCGTGTTCGCAGCGGGCCCGGTCAGTATTCGGCTTGTCGAGCGGTTTCATGGCGGGGAGCTCGGCGACGTCGCCGCCCACGCTGACGATGCCGTCCGTGGCCCGGCCCGCAATGTAGATGGTCCCGTCCGGGCCAATCGCCGCAGCCGTGACTGCTCCCGCCGTCCACGGCAGACGCTGCACGGAGATCCGCTGCTTCAAGTCTGCCGAGTAAACGGCCACGAATGCCGTAACGCCCTCGTCTCGCCAGGATGGCCTTTTGTACACGGGCTTGCCCTGGGAGAGTTTTGGCTTGCCCTTTTCGAGGACGGGAATCGGCTGCGGCTCCGCGGGGGGCGGCCGGTCGGTGCCAATGACGCCCACGGGGCCGGGCAGATCGAACGTGGAGCCCAGCACGTTGCCGACCAGAACGACCTTGCCGTCCGGTTGAAACCCGCCGGACGCCAGCCACTCGGTTCCGCTGCCGCCCAAGAAGGTGGCCGCCAGGACTTCGACGCCGTCGGGCGACGACTTCCAGATGCGATTCGGCTTCTCCTGGGCTTGGGCGATCGGCTGCAGAACCGCGGCCACGAGCATGGCTGCGATGAAGTCACGATTCATAGTCGCTCCGAGAGTGGCAGTCAGAGTGGCAGTCGGGCGGACGACATCGCTGGCCCCGGGATCGAGGTGCCAACGCAGGCGGGTTGGCGGGGAGGCGATAACTCAGCGGCCGGACCGAAAACTCGATGGGGAAGGGCCGGACGTCGAGATCGCCGGCGTGATCAGCACACTTCTTTAACCGTAACGACTCGCCCGCGGGCCTGCAACCATGCGGGCAGGCGGATAACGCGATTCATTTGCGGTGCCGCTGTCGACAGGAGTATCATCGCGGCAGCTCGGATCGAAGTTCTTAGCAGGAGTTCCGCCATGCAGGTGCCTTCGCCGCGGTCGATCGTCTGCGGTCTGCTGATCCTGGCGGCTTCGGTCGCCACCCGCACGACAGGGGCCGCGCCATCGCCGGTCTGGTCGTGGAGCCTGCCGCGGCGGCAGGCGGCCTGGGAGTTCACCCAAGAAATGACGCGGGACAACGTCCATCGGCCTGTCGTTCAGGGCACGCTGGTGCTGGTCGGCTGCGAGCACAACGGGGCCCTGCTCGCGCTCGACCTGGAGACCGGCGCGGAGCGGTGGCGGTTCTACACGGACGGCCCGATCCGCATGGCGCCGATCGCCGATGCGGAGCGGATCGCGGTCGCGTCGGATGACGGCCATCTCTACTGTCTCGACCACGCGGGCAAACTGCTGTGGAAGTTCCGCGGCGGTCCGTCGGAGCGGAGGATTCTGGCCCACGAGCGGCTGACATCGGCCTGGCCGGCGGGCGCGGCGCCGGCGCTGATCGACGGCCGGATCATCTACGTCGCGGGCTATTGGCCTCTCGACGGGGTGTTCGTGCACGCCCTCGACGCCCGCACGGGCGTGCCGGCCTGGTCCAGGGTGGCGGAATACCGTCCCACCGGCAGGCCCCGTCGCGTGGGCGAAACGCTCTTTGTCGCCGGTCACCATGGCAGCGGCGCCTACGACTTCGCCACCGGCGTGGAACGCAACAACGACAGGCCGCCGCCGCCCGAAAACCAGCCGCCGGCCGCCTTGCCGGGCGGCCGCACGATCGAGGTTCAGCCCGGCGGCAAAATCGTCTGTTTCGCCGAACAACCGGCGTCGGAACGGACGTACGGCAATCGCGGCCCGGTCCAGGTCGACACGTCGGCGGCCGACGCCGTCCTCGCGGCCGCCGCGGTCAAGGATGGGTACTGCATCGTCGCCGGCCTCACCGACGGCGTGCTCGTCGAGGGGCTGCTCGCGAAGTCGAACCTGTCCGTCCTCGCGTTCGACGGCGACGCCGCCCGCGTCGACACCGTGCGGCGGCGGCTGGACGCCGCCGGGGCCTTCGACGGGCAGCGGCTGGCGATGTTCGTCGCCGATCCTGCGTCCAGCGGCCTGCCCCCCTTCATCGCGAGCCTGATCGTCTCGGAAACCGACGCCCCCGTGGCCGAGAGCCTGCGGGCCTCGCTGCGGCCGTTCGGCGGCGCGTGGGTCGAGCGGGCGAAAGGCGCGGTGCAGGTTTCCCGGCGCGAGGGACCGCCGCCGGGCACCGATCAGTGGACGCACGAGTTCGGCAACGCGGGCAACACGCTTTCCGTTCGTGACACGCTCGTCAAGACGCCGCTGGGGTCGCTCTGGTATGGCGGCCCGGCGAGTGCGGCCAAGTACTATTACGCGGGCAGCGAGCACGGCGCGAACCCCGTGAGCGCCGAAGTCATCGACGGCCGCCTCATCCTCCAGGGCAACGGCCTGCTGTCGGCGTTTGACATCTACACCGGCCGGCGGCTGTGGGAGAGTCCGGTGCCGAAGATGCATGTCTTCGCCGGCCTGGGCATCCATTCCAAGAACAACCCGCACCCCGTCCGCGACGCGAAGCCGGCGCAGGATGTCGAGCTGCCGCCGCGGCAGCGGTGCCGGGCGACCGGCATGAACTACGTCTCGGCGTCGGACGGCATCTACGTGGCGGCCGGTCCCAACCTCATCCGCTTCGATCCGGTCGACGGCCGGCGGACGGCGGAGTGGAAGGTGCCGCTCGACGACAAGGAACTGTGCTGGGGTGCGGTTCGCATCTCGGGAAACACGCTCGTGGCCACCGTGTTTTCGCCGCAGGACATCATCGACGCCGACGCCGGCGCTGACGGCAACGGTGGCGAATGGTCCGGCGACCGCATGCCCATGGCCCATCTGGTGGCCATCGATCGCGGCACGGGCCGGCTGCTCTGGTCGCGGAAGGCGGCCTGGGGTTTTCTCAATCGGGGCGGCGTGGCGCTGGGCGGCGGCAAGGTGTATTGCGTCGACCTGCTGCTGGAAGTCGCCCGCGAGAAGTTCAAGGAGGCCGGCCGCGGGTTTCCCCAGACGCCGCCGATGCTCTACGCACTCGACATTCAGACCGGCGCGGAGGTCTGGAAGCACCCGCTCGAGTGGCGGGCCAAGGGCGTCGTCTACGCGGCCGACCGGGACCTGCTCATCGTCCCCTGCCGCAACAACGTGCAGTGGAAGGACGGCGACTGGTTCAATGGGAAGAAGGCCAAGCTCGTCGACGGGCTCAAGGGCGACATGCGGGCCCTGCGGGGCAGCGACGGCACGCTCCTGTGGGAGGTGAACGACGAATCGTACGACGATCCGCCCCTCGTCCTCGGCGACCTGCTCATCACCCGCGACGGCCGGTCGTTCGATCTGGCGACTGGCAAACGCGCCGAGCGCCTCTCGCCGTTGACCGGCCTCCCGGAACCGTGGAGCTTCAAGAAGGCCGGCTGCAACCACCTCATCGGCTGCGACAACCTGGTCACCTGGCGGGCGGGCTTTTTCGACCTCGGCGGCACCGCCGGGTCGATGCGGCTCAAGGGCATGGAGGCCGGCTGCACGCCCACGCTCATTCCCTCCGGCGGCGTCCTCATGATTCCGAACTTCGGTCAAATGCATCTCCGCGCCCGCATGTCCGCGATGGCGCTGGTGCACGTCCCGGACAACCCGTTCTGGGGCGAGTCGCAGTCCGCTGGCGGCGGGGCGGCGGCGGTCGCGCCGCTGGCGGCGCATACGGCCTTCAACTTCGGCGCTCCCGGATGGCGGGCCGACGACCGCGGCCTGCAGTGGGTTCCGGTCACGGCTCGGTCGAACGGCTTCGTCGTCAAGGGGGACAAGGTCGAGTGGTACAATCTTCATCCCGCCAGCGTCGGCGGCTGGATCGGGGCGACCGGCGTGCTCGGCACCGATGAGATCGCGATCCCGACCCAGTTCCGCGGCGGGAAGGGGGCCGCGGGGGGCGGCAAACGAACCTGCGACGTCCGCCTTCACTTCCTCGACCCCGCGCCGAGCAAGCCCGGCGAGCGGGTGTTTTCCGTCGCCCTGGAAGGCCGTGCCGTGCTCGAAGATTTCGACATCGCCCGCGAGGCGACCCCCGCCGCCCGCCGCGTGGTCCGCGAGTTTCGCGGTATCGAAATCGACGGCCCGCTCGACATCCGGCTCACCGCGAAGTCGGGCGCCACGGTCCTTTCCGCCGTCGAATTGATCGCGCGGTAAGGGGTGATGCGCTCCGCTCGGTCGACGCTTGCCGACGCGCCGTTGGACGCACTCTCCTTCGGAGCGGGCCCCCGCCGGCCTTTTGGAGTATCCATTCCCGGAGGCTGTGCGACGCAATCGTTTGGGCGCAACCCGCACATCTCTATGCCGCAGCCTTGCCATAGAGCCGAGCCTGCCCAGTTTCGGCGTGGCGCTCGATGAACTCGTCTCACCGGCCGCTGAGGTAGACCGCGCGAAGATGGAGCATCGCCTGGGCTCCGGGCACGGTCCACCACATGCCGGTGCCTTCCATGCGGTCTTTGACGAGATGGCGGCAGACGCCTTCGGCGATGCCCCTGCCGATTGGATAGCCCGCGGCGCGGTACTCGTCGTACCTCATGTGCTCCCGATTGTTCGCGTAGTACGTGAGCGCCGCATTGATCCGCCTGAGTTTCTCACCTTTGAGCTGATGGCGATCGCGGAGCCTTCGCGGGCCGCCAATGACATGCCCGACTTTTCCCCCCAGGAGCATCGTCAGTCGGTGCGATACGAACGCCGCCGCCTCCGGGCTGCCCTCCGCGTGAAAGCAGTGGGCCGCCGTCCACAGTCGCTCGAGCACATGGAACAGATCAAGAACGCCGACCGCCTGCGGCAGCCACTCGCCTGACGTCTGCCAAAGCGATCGTTCGCCGTCGAGCAGGCAGGCGATCGTTTTCGTGCGGTCGGGATCCCGGTCTTTGCAGGCGATCGCCATTTCCGGGAACACTCCCTCGCGGCCGGTCGCGCCGCTGTCATCCAGACACCGCGTCATCTCGGCCCACATCTGTTTGGTCTGCGGCTCCGGCCGGTGCTCGGCCCGTCGCTTTCGTCACACCTGGTCCACGACGTCGGCTGCGGATTGAGGGAAGCGATCGATGCTGTACACAGCCCCTACGGAGGCCATCGGCTTCTGGTTGGCCTTTTCGCCTTTGCCACGCCTGGGATGAGATCGATGGCCCCGCTCTTTCAGCGGTCTCCGCATCGGCGGGCCCTCCTTGTCGGCCGTAGCCACGAGGATTTCGCCCTCGGTGTCCGGCTCCGGCGGTGACTGATGGGCTTGGAAGAGCTCGGCGTCCCGAGCCATGTGCTGGTTCATCTGCTCGGCGGCCCGCTCGTTCGGCGCGAGGTTCGGGAGCGCCCGCAGATCCGTCACGGCCTCGTGAAACGACTCCTTGACGCACAGCCGCTGCAGCCAGTCCATCAGCACGTAGGAAAACTCTCCTTCCGGGAGACCCACCCGGTCTATCCGCTCTCCGGATTCTGCCGCCCGCTGGCGCCGGTCGGTCGCTGGGCCACCATCTGCCGGGCCGCGAATTGGGTGAGGAAGCAGGCACCCGAGATCGACGTCGATGACGCGGTTCCACTCCTCCTTGGTGACCTCCAGCACCGGCTTCACGAAATTGCGCGAGCAGCCGTGCAGCGGACATAGTGAACTCCGTTCAGGGATCTGCCTGCGGCATCCGGATCGATCTCCCGACTGATCTTGCGTGTGGACCCGCGCACGATACCATGGCGGGCTGCTGCGCCGGGAACGCAATTCCGCGAGGGACTCCATGCACAAGGTCGTGATCACCGACTTCATCGCCGACGAACTGGCGCCCGAGCGCGAGGCATTGGCCGGCCTGGCCAGCGTCGAGGCCTTCGACGCCCACCACGAGGACCAGTTCGTGGGCCGGATCGAGGACGCCGCGGCAATTATGATGTACCACAACATCCGTCTCACCCGGCGGACCATCGAGCGGCTCACCCAGTGCCGATTGATCGTGCGGTGTGGTGTCGGCTTCGACAACGTCGATCATGCCGCCGCCCGCGAGCGGGGCATCGCGGTCGCCAACGTGCCCGACTACGGCACGGAAGAGGTGGCCGACTCGGCGGTGGGCATGATGCTGGCGCTGACCCGTGGGATTCACCAGTTCAACACGCGGCTCCGCGACCGGCCCGATCCCTGGATGTATCACGTCTTCGCGCCGCTCCACCGCCTGCGGGGACGGACCTTCGCGATCGTGGGCCTGGGGCGGATCGGCATCGCCACGGCCCTGCGGGCCAAGGCTCTCGGGATGGACGTGGCCTTCTACGACCCCTATCGGCAGGACGGCTTCGACAAGGCGATCGGCATCCGGCGGGTCGAGTCGCTCGAGGAACTTTTCCGGCAGGCGTTCGTACTCAGCCTCCACTGCCCGCTCACGGTCGAGACACGGCACCTGGTCAACGCCGACTCGCTGGAGTGGCTGCCGCGGGGGGCGTACCTCGTGAACACCGCCCGGGGCGGTGTGGTTGATACCGGAGCGGTACCGGCGGCGCTCGCCTCGGGGCGGCTGGCCGGGGCCGCCATCGACGTCCTCGTGCAGGAACCGCCGCCGGCCGACGACCCGCTGCTCGTCGCCTGGCGGGACCGCAGCCATCCGGCATTCGAGCGGTTGATCGTGAACCCGCACGCGGCCTTCTATTCCGAGGAGGGGCTGCTCGACATGCGGGTGAAGGGGAGTGAGGCCTGCCGGCGGGTGCTCCTCGGCCAGCCTCTGCGGAACGTCGTCAACTGACCGCCTCGTGCCGCGGTTCCAGCCCGGACCGGGCGCGTGAACATGGCCTCCGTTGGGGCATCACGAGCCTGCCCACGCCCCCCGCTGCCGTGAATCGAACCGGGCGGGGATGATGAAGTCTTCGTTCGGGATGCCGTCGGGTTCCGGGATCAGTTCCAGCCTCTCGATGATCGCGGGTCATGCTCAATTCACCCCCGGCTCTCGCATCACCCTCCGCACCCGACCGCCGCTACTCCCTTCCTGGCCGCCCAGTGTTTGTACCAGTGCTCATGAGAGAGTTGGGGAACAGTCCGAGTGGTGTGTCGGAGGGAGGGCATAGCCCCGACCGGAGGTGCGTTGGGCATAGATGAATGATCGAAGGTGAGAGTCCTTTATGGGGCCCTGTTGGAGGCAACCAGAAGCCAGAGGTAGCTGCACGACACCTTGGCTGGCATTGCACAGTCGGGGCCTTTCCCGTGAGGGCGTGTGGGATGGAAGCCCGAGGCGAACCGCAGCACCGAACGCAAGTGAACCCCGGTAAGGCCGGTCTGCCTGGGCAAGCGTGCCTTCCAACGCGACGCCCGGCATCCAATCGTGGTAGGACGGTAGTGGGGCGGTGGCGGCGCACGTCTCGAATCGTACCAAGGAGCGGATGGACGCCAAGATCCGGGAGGGCGTAACTCGCACATCTCGCCCCGTCGTTGAGCCAGTCTGCCTCTTGGGGCTGGTGTTGTGTTTCCGGTCTGTCGGGTTTGGCGGTTCCGTTCCTTGAAGCCCGAGGCGCGAGTTTTGATGTTGCGCGTTCCCCAGTCTTGCTCTCAGCTTGACACGCGCGAACGGCACAAAAAGCCCCCGGCGGGAGCCGGGGAGGATGTTTCACGCGAACCGCGGCACGAGGCCGCGGGTTCGCGTGGATCATGCTCCCGGGTTTCCACCCGGGGCCTCTTGGACGGGCGACGAGACCGATTCCCAATTCAAAGGATCTGCAAAACAACGGTCGCAAGCGGATTCCCGCATCTGATGATTCGGGCTTCCCGGCAGCGACGCCGGCGTGGCCGCCGCGGCCACCGCGTTGCTGGTTCCGAGGCGCTACACCTGTTTCATCTGCTCTCGCTGCATGCATGCAGCGGCTCGCGCCCGGGAAACCTATGGCGAAAACGACCGTTCCGTCAGCCGGGGCAAGCGAGATGTGCGAGTTACGCCCGACCGAAATCCAACGAGCCGGATGTGTGACCCACAAGTCTGGTTCCGTGAGAGGCCTGGGGGCGAACGCCTCCGGGCATACTCGACACACACCACGCGACGCCGCCGGGACCACCCCGGAGGCAGTATGGTCCAGCCCGGCAACGAAGGCCGCCGGTGTCAGCCACTTCAGGCCGCCATGCGGCCGACACGTTGGCCTCGATCGTGGAGGCCTGCAAAGCGGCCCAAGGAACTGCCACCATCAAGCGGAAAGCTGGCTGATTCGGCTGTGCGTATCGGCTGCAGCAGCTCGCGCATAATTGGTCAGAGCCCGTTCATCTGGCCGGAAGGGGTTCCACGCACTTTGCCGCATCTTGCTTGGCGTTGTTCACGAGCGTGCTGACTGGGTAGGCCGTCATTTCGTCGGAGTGAAACGGCCGCATGAGCCGGGATAGTTTCGCGACGTCATGCTCGGCTGGATTGAGCCAGAAATCAAAACTCTCGGGTGGAATAACCACAGGCATTCTCTCATGAATAGCCATCATGGGTTCGTTGGCGTCAGTCGTCAGGATCGTGCAGGACTCGATGGGCTCGCCGTGTTTACCCCAGCGGTCCCATAAGCCAGCGATCCCAAACGGCTGCCCTGATTTGAGCCTGATGTAGTAGGGCTGCTTTTTGCCATCCCGGGCCTGCCACTCATAAAACCCGTCCGCCACGATCAAACATCTACGGGTGCGAAAACTCGATCGAAAGGCGGGCTTGGTGGCGGCAGTCTCAGAACGGGCATTGGCCATCCTGTTGCCGATCTCGGGGGCGTCTGCCCAGAACGGTACCAGCCCCCATTTCAGGGCCACGAGTTCCCGCTCATGGCCCCCCGGCTTTTCTCGAACAGCCAGCACGAGTTGGGACGGGGCGATGTTGAACCTCTCGGGAAGCGTGGGCGGAACGTGCGCGCCGAACGTCTCCGCGACGATTTCAGCCCGGGTCTTCAGCGTGTATCGGCCGCACATGCGAAACCCTCCCGGGGCCACTCGTCCGTTCCAGGCCAAACCGAGACAATCATAGGCGGCCAGAAAAGCGACCAGTATCAGCCCAGAGGAGCCAGCCATGACCGCGACCACACTCACCCTGCTCTTGGCTGTGTTTCTCATGCAGGCGACCGCAGAAAAGGCCCTCGTGCCGCTTCTGGACTTTGCTGGCCTCGGGGCTGCTGAAAAGTGGCAGGCCGTGAACGATGGCGTGATGGGCGGCGTTTCAGACGGCCGGTTCAAGATCACCGAGGAGAAAACCCTAGAGTTCTTTGGCACGCTCTCGCTGGAGAACAACGGTGGCTTCGCGTCTGTCCGGACCAAGCCCACGGAACTGGGTATCAAGTCCGGGGATACACTCGTCGTCCGGGTGAAAGGCGACGGCAGAGAGTACGTCCTGAACATCTACACCAAGAGCCGCCGGATGGCGTTCTCGTACAGGGCCCCGCTGCCGACCACGAAAGACGAGTGGACGGAAGTGGAGATCCCGCTGGCGGATTTCATCCCCACGGCGTTCGGCAGGCGGGTTCAAGGCATGGGGCCGGTGGATCCAAGCCAGATAAACGGTCTGGGCTTCATGCTCAGCGACAAGAAGCCGGGCAAGTTTCAGATGCAGGTCGAGTGGGTGAAGCGACAGGAGCGATAGCGCCGCCATGGGCATCGACGTTTACTCGAGCTGGGCTGGCCAGGCCGCCGAAGAGCAGGCCGCGCAGGAAGACGCCGGCCTCGCTCTGAATGGTGGCGACGTGGGGTATCTCCGCGAGTCGTACACGGGTGGCCCTTACACTACGAAGATCCTCTGCCGCGACGCGTTCGAGTCGTCGGTGCGAGCGTTTGTGTCCCTGGCCGAACGGAAAGAACGCGAAACGGGGACGCACTGCACCGTCCGCGTAGAGTTCTAGACAGCCATGGCTCGCAGTAGGGCCGCCAGCCGCTTCGGATCCGCCAGCCGATGATCCTTGCCGACTTCGATCAGGCGCGGCTCCGGGAGGCCAGAGTTTGCCACCAGCCTGCCCCAGTCCGCGATCGGCAGCACGCCGTGGGCCCGGGAGTGCCGGATCAGCGTGCTGCATTCGTGGCTCGAGGCTACGGCGAACCAAACGCCCGTCGCTCGTGGAATGGCTTTCCGGATTCAAACAATCGCAGCCGGTCACGCTGATGCGGCTTTTCCTCTTCGGGGGTGAGGTCAATGGCTTTTTTCTGGTGGTCGATCGCCTTCGCAAAATGACCGGCCTCGGCGTGTGCGACGGCCAGGCAGGTATGCACCATCAGGGCCATTGTCCCGTCTGCCAGCCTGCGGGCCTCTTCCGCAGCGGTGATCGCCCGCCTGCCGTCTCGGATCTTCGCATCGGGACAAGTAGCCAAGACGTATGCCCGCACAACCGCCACGGGGGCAAAATGAGCGGCAGCGAGCCACACATGCGACAGACACTTCGCCCGGACCGCCTCACAGGAACCGAGCGACCCGAGTCTGGCGGCCCCCTGGCTGACCGAGAGATCAGGGCAGGTTCAGCCCTACGTCATCCAGCCGTCATGACATGACGGGATCCAGACTGAGTATCGCTTGCGTGGACATATGGCTGCGCTCTGCGACGCGTGGGTCCACGGTCCCTCGGGAGACCTCGCGGCGGTATGATTTTCCAGGCGATGAGACTCGCGGCGATGCGTTATGTGACGTGGGCTGCATTTCTTTTGGTGTGCGGCGGTGAAGCAAGTCAGGGGTGTTCGCCCCGAATCACAAGCTCATGTCCGCCGTCACGGCCCTCGCCATCGGGAATGTCGGCAAGCGACGCGATGCGGCGACCGGTCGGCATGCGGTCAACGGACATGCGGCGGGCGGAGATGCCCCCGGCGACTGCTGCGGCTCATGTGACAAACCACCCTCCCACGACACCTCGCGACGCCAAAGGCCAAACTCATGGCCCGGGTGGGGGAGGAGTCTGCTTTTGCGTGCCCGGGGTGTGGTGGCGAGATCCGGCTGATCGCGTTCATCACCGAGCCAGGGCCGATCCGGAGGATCCTGACACACTTGGGCGAACCGCTCGAGCCGCCGCCCGTGTCTCCCGCCCGCGGGCCAGCCGCCGACTGGGGAGAGCTCGTGCAGGTCCACGACGACCGGGCAATCTTTCAGGCGTCGCCCGACGAACTGCCCGACATCGACATCCACAGCCTCTGTCGGGATCCCATGCCACGGTGCGGACGGCCCGTGAGCAGGGCGGTTTCAAGGCCGGTCTGCGCCGACGAGACAAATCCGGCCTTGAGCGTGGATAGGAAGCTCCGCGGCGCCTCCACGGTCGGGCCGCATACGGCCCGACCAACTCCGGAGGTGGCTCCTCGTGATCCGCCCCGCTCGGCCGTCGCTTGCCGAAGTGCCATTGGCCGACCTATCCTCAACAGTGGGCCGTAGATGCCGTGCCAGATGGTGAGACGCTGGCGGATCCAGTCGGACTTGTCATCGAGTCGAAGAGCGCTCGGCGGGTAGGGCACTCGCACGTCGTCGAAGGCATGCAAGTGCTTCGGCTCCGCGACATAAAACGAGTGGGGGGCTTTGTGGCCGAGGCAGACCGCCCACGGCGCACCGGCCGGCCTTTGATCGAGCCATTCGAGACAGAAGTCGGTGACGACATTTGTCTAAAAGCCTGGCACGGTCTCGCGTCGCTTGCCGTTGACGTTCGACTTCGTGTCGAAGTACTTTCCCTGACCCTTGTGGGAGACGAATCAGTCGAAGCTGGGGCGGGTTCGTCGTTGTCCTCGCCCATGTGCCACTTGCCGATATAAGCCGTCGCGTAGCCCTGCTCGCGGAGGCGGCCCGGCCAGTGGGGAAGCGCCGCCGGGAGTTCCGTGAAGTTGTTCCGCACGCGGTGGCCGTGGGCGTAGAGGCCCGTGAGGATCCTCGCCCGGCTCGGGAAGCAGAGTGAGGTCGTGCAGAATGCATTGGAAAACCGCACGCCCTCTGCCGCCAGGGCGTCGATCCGGGGCGTCCGCACGTGCTTCGATCCGTAGCAGCCGACCGCGTCCGGGCGGAGGTCGTCGCAGAGGATGAAGAGCACGTTTGGCCATGCGGTGGACTCGGCGGCCGCCGCGCCGGTGGCGATGCCGAAAGTGGCGATGCAGCCGATCGCGATCAGCACGCTGTGCCGCGATGGTCGCATGGTGAAAAAGGGCTCCAACACCGAACAACATAGCACGCACGGAGGCGGTGATGGCAATGACCGGATCCCCGACACGACGGTACAATTGAGGGATCGAAATCGATGCTCTCGCCGGCGGCCTTAATCCCCTTCTCCTGGCAGAATGCCGCCATGCTTGACGCACGCTCCTGCCGATCGGGCCTCGAATTCCGCCACGTCGCGATCGCGATCGCGATCGTATCGGCCCTCATCGGGGCCGCGACGACACAGGCTGCCGGCCCTGTCGATCCGAGCCATGCACCGCAGACACTGAAGCTCGGCGACGGCCTGGAGGCGACGCTCTTCGCCTCCGAGCCGATGCTCTCGAGCCCCTCCAACATCGACGTCGACGCGAGTGGCCGTGTCTGGGTGTGCGAGGTCGTGAACTACCGTCGCAAGAAGGAGACGCGGAAGGAGGGAGACCGGATCCTCGTGCTCGAAGACACCGACGGCGACGGGAAGGCCGACAAACAGACAGTGTTTTACCAGGGACGTGACGTCGACTCCGCCCTCGGCATCTGCGTGGTCGGCGAGGGAGCGGGGCGGAAGGTGATCGTCTCCTGCTCGCCGAACGTGCTGGTCTTCCACGACGACGACGGTGATCTGGTGTTCGATCGCAAGGAGCCGCTCTTCACGAAGACCGGCAACCCGCAGCACGACCACTCGCTCCACGCATTCGTCGTGGGGCCCGACGGCCGCTGGTACTTCAACTTCGGCAACAACGGCAAGGCCGTGCACGACGCCGAGGGAGTGCCGGTGGTCGACCGGTTTGGCAACCAGGTGAACGACTCCGGCAAGCCGTACCGTCAGGGAATGGTGTTTCGCTGTCGGGCGGATGCCGGCGACTTCGAGACGCTCGGCTGGAACTTCCGCAACAACTTCGAGGTCGCGGTCGATGCGTTCGGAACGCTTTGGCAGAGCGACAATGACGACGACGGCAACCAGGGTGTCCGCATCAACCAGGTCATGGAGTACGGCAACTACGGCTACGTCGACGAGAAGACGGGCGCCGGCTGGAAGACGCCGCGGCCGAACATGGAAAAGGAAACGCCGCTCCGGCACTGGCACCAGAACGATCCGGGCGTCGTGCCGAACCTGCTGCAGACCGGCGGCGGTTCGCCCACGGGGATCTGCGTGTACGAGGGGAGCCTCCTGCCCGAGCGGTATCATGGGGCGGTCATCCACTGTGATGCCGGGCCGAACGTCGTGCGGGCCTACGTCGTATCGCCCAAGGGCGCCGGATATGAAGCCAGGATCGAGCCGATTGCCGACGGCTCGGCAGACCAGTGGTTCCGGCCTTCGGATGTCTGTGTCGCGCCCGACGGGTCGCTCATCGTGGCCGACTGGTATGACCCCGGCGTGGGCGGCCACGGCATGGCCGACACGGAGAAAGGCCGTCTCTACCGGGTCGCCCCCGCGGGCTCGCGGTGGAGCGTGCCGCCGGTGGATCTTTCGACGATCGCCGGCGCCGTCGCGGCCCTTGCAAGCCCGAACAACTGCACGCGGGCGACGGCTCTCGAACGGATTGCCCGCGAGCCGGAGCAGACTGCCGATCCACTCGCAAAGGCGTTCGCTTCCGCGACGGATCAGCGGCTCAAGGCGCGGCTTGCGTGGGCGGCCGGCATGCTCGGTGGCACCGCGGACGCGTGGGTCGCGAAACTCGCCGGCGACTCAAATGACCGGCTTCGGAGCGTGGCGATCCGGCTCGCACGGGCACGGAAGGCTGATGTCGTTTCACTCGTCGAAAAACTGGTCGCCGATCCCTCGCCGTTCGTCCGCCGCGAGGCGGCGATCGCGCTCCGCGGCGAGAAAGGCGATCGTGCGGACCGGGCCTGGGCGGAACTCGCCGCGCGGCACACGGCCGGCGATCGCTGGGAGCTCGAGGCTCTCGGCATCGGGGCCGACGGACCCGGCACCGTCAGCCAGTGGGATGGCAGGCTTGCCGCGTGGCTGTCGAAGCGGGCTGGCCAGCCGATGACCGCGGCCGACCGGGAGATCGTCTGGCGGAGCCGGGCGTTGGCGTCGCCAGCCCTGCTCGTCGGCATCATCGCCGACCCTGCCACGTCGACGGCCGAATCGCTCGCGTTCGTTCGGTCGCTCCACTTCCAGGATCGGGCCAGGGTCGGCGAGGCGTTGCCGCCGATCGTGAAGCGGCTGGCCGGCCCAGAGGAGAAGATGAAGGTCGTGCTGCCGGAGCTCGTCATGCGGCTCGATCCCGCAGCGGCCACCGACCCCGACGTCGCCCAGCGGGTCGACGAGCTCGCCGCGATGCTCGGGCAGTCGGTGCCCTTTGTGCAATTGGTGGTGCGATTCGGGCTGAAGAATCGCGGCGAGCAACTCATCGCCCTTGCCGCCGAGCCGTCCGCGACGGACGACCTCGGTGTGAAAGCCGCGCGGGCGTCGCTCGACCTTGTCGGCATCGCCCCCGTGCGAGCGACGGCGGCGGCGGGGGGCGAGAAGGGGGCGAGGATGCTGACGGTGCTCGGCATCCTCGGCGACGGCCGCGCGATGGGGATCATCGACGGAGTCATTCGAGATGAAGCCGCGCCGCTCGAGACCAGGCTGGCAGCCGTGCGGGCGAAGGCTCGCACGGAAAGCGGCGCGAAGCAGCTCGTCGCGCTCGCGAAGGCGGGCGAACTGGCGGGCTCACTCGCCCAGGTCGCCGGCCACGCCATCTCGGCGTGCCCGTGGGAAGGCCCGCGGAAGGCCGCCGCCGACGTGCTGCCGATGCCGAAATCGAAAGGCGGCGAGAAGCTGCCGCCAGTCGCCGAGCTCGTGCGTCGGGGCGGCAAGGCCGACCGCGGCAAGGCGGTGTTTGCCGGAGCCGGCACCTGTGCGAAGTGTCATGTGGTCAACGGCGAAGGGAAGGAGGTCGGGCCGAACCTCTCGGGCGTCGGCGCGAAGCTCTCGCGGGAAGCGATCTATGAGGCGATCCTCGCCCCCTCGGCCGCGATCAGCCACAACTATGAGTCTTGGACGGCGTTGCTCGACGACGGCCGGACCATCTCGGGGCTGCTCATCTCGAAGACGCCCGACCAGTTCGTCCTCCGTGGCGTCGACGGGCTCGATGTGACGCTTGCCGCGGCCGAGGTCGAGGAGCTTGCGAGACAGCCGGTGTCGCTCATGCCCGGCGATTTAGCCGCGACGCTCTCGGCCGCGGAGCTCGTCGACCTCGTCGCCTGGCTCGAGACGCTCAAGACGCCGAAGTAACTGGCGGCGCATCCGTACTCCCTGGTCTGAACTCGTTGCCCCGCAACGGGAGCCTTCAACCCGGCGAGGACTGGTGGCCCGCGGGCATGAGTCAGCGCGGCGGACCCTTTGCAGAGGGGGGGTCATGGGGATTATCCTGCCCCCGGCGGGAGGTTTTTGAGCTGATTGATGAAACGTGTTTTTGACTTTCACCCGCTCATGAACGGTCGATCGACAGGCATCGCAACGTTAGGGGCGTTTCCAACCTGGCGTTGCAGGGCCACGGATCGAGTATCGATGGGTGCGTCACCATCCAAATCCCGTTTTTTCAGGAGGCTCTACAGCGATGCCCGGTCTTCGAGCGACCGCTTCACACGGTGAGCATTGGCCGCCGTGATTATCAGTGGCCGCTCGTCGAGCCCGATCATTCGCGGATGTTCCTGCATTGGCCGCGGAAGGACGGCAAGGGGGACCGTGGCCTCCCGGATTGGCTGTCGGCCACGAATCGCTTGGAGACGGCGGGACGATGCCTCACGGAACTCCGGTGCGAAGTGGCTCAAGGCCGCCGCCAGGGTGTTGAGTGTTTCCGGAGTCGAGCACAAGATCGGTCGCGAGCAGAAGGGCCTTTCGCGCACGCAGCCGGGATCAAGCGCGGGCCACACGCCCACTCATGGTTCTGCCACTACCGGGCTGGCGGACGAGAAACACAACGACCAGCATGCCCAGCGCCGCCAGACCGGCGGACAGAGCGAAGGCAGCGCTGTAGCCGCCACCGTACTGGATGAGGAAACCGGTGACCGAAGGCGCCATCAGACCGGCCAGATTGGCCAGCAGATGGACGAAACCACCCGTCGCGCCCACGCGGGAAGCGGGCACCAGCTCTTGCAGCAACGCCCAGCAAGCCTGCGGACACATGAAGACGAACAAGCTGGACAGGGTGATCAACGCCACCGCGGCTTCCATGCTGCTGACCTGGGTGGTCAGCAGCACGCTGACTGCGGAAACCCCGAGGCCAACACTCAGCACCAGCTTGCGAGCGAGCACGCCGTTGCCGGTCTTGCGCAGCAGCAGGTCGGAGATGAAACCGCCGCCGATGAAGCCGACCGCCGCCCCGAGCCAGGGAATCATGCCGATGATGCTCATGCTCTTGACGTCCAAGTGCTGGTAGTCGGTGAGGTAGCTCGGCAGCCAGGACAGGAAGAAATACAGCACATAGTTGAAGCAGAAGAACGCGGCAGCCACGGCGAGTACCGGCTTGGCCAGGATGTAGTGACGCAGACTGCGGCCATCGTCCTCGACCAGCGGCACTTGGCGGGCGCGGCTGCTTTCGATCAGCTGGCGCTCCTGGGCACTGACCTTCGGCTGCTCGGCGGGCGTGTCACGTGCCAGCCACCACCAGGCCGCCAGCCAGAGCAGGCCGAGTGCCGCGATCACCACGAAGGACACGCGCCAGCCGTAGTGGAAGGCCACCAGGCCAACCACCGGCGCCGCCAGAGCGGCGCCCAGCGGCTGGCCGGCGTTGGTCAGGCCAATGGCGGTGCCGGTTTCCTCGCGGGGGAACCAGTTGGCGATGGTCTTGTTGGTGGTGCTGCCCATCGGGCCTTCACCGACGCCGAAGAGAATGCGGCAGACCATCAACTGGACGTAGGACGTCATCGCGGCGGTGAGTCCGCAGAACAGCGTCCAGAAGCCCGCCGCCCAGGCGAAGGTCTTGCGTGGTCCGAAACGGTCCGCGGCCCAGCCACCGACGAAGCAGAAGATGCAGTAGCCGAGGAAGAAGCTGCTGAACAGCAGGCCCATCTCGGCATCACCGATCCCCAGGTCCTTCTTCACCAGAGGCGCCGCGACGGAAAGCGCAGCACGGTCCAGGTAGTTGAGCATGCCCGCCAGAAAAAGCAGCAGCCCGATGATAAAGCGGAACTTGTGTTTCATTATCTTCTTTCCTGATAAGTCTTGTTGTGGTGCCGCGTCAATGCGTGTGAGTCAGCTCCACACGGTCGATCTGGTAACGCTCCAGGAAAACCGGATCGGCCACGAAACCCAGCCCCGGCACATCGGGCAGCGACATGCGCGGCTGGAAATCGAGGAACGGATGCAGGTTGTCTTCGAACTGCACAAAGGGCACTTCCAGCGCCACGTCGGCGCCCAGCGTTGCCGTCAGATGGGCAGCGGCAAGCAGCCCCGGACCGAAGTAGAAGCAGTGCGGCACCAGGTACACACCGATTTCACGGGCGCTGGCGATGGCTTCGAGCATGCCGGTAACCCCGCCGATCTTGGCGACGCTAGGTTGAGCCACATCGACCGCGCCGGATTGCAGCAACTGGCGGAAGCCTTCGATGCCACTGGCGTTTTCTCCAGCGGCAATCGGCACACCGGCCTCGCGGACGCGTGCGAGCCCCGCGAAGTCATCCGGCGGCCACACCGGCTCCTCCAGCCAGGTCAGGCCCAGTTCGCGCAGTTGGCTGGCAATGCCGTGGGCCTGCTCGACCTGCCAAGGGCAGTTGACGTCAACCATCAGTTGCGCCTCGGGCGGCAGTGCAGAGCGGGCGGCGGCGATGGCTTCGGGAGCGGTTTCGTGAAGTTTCAGACGACGATAGCCGAGGGCATGGACACGACTGACCTGACGAGCGACATCCTGCGGATCGTTACCGTACGAGACCAGGCTCGCGTAGAGCTCCAGCTCGCGTGACGGTGCGCCCAGGAAGGCATAGAGGGGTCGGCCGGCTACCTGGGCAGCGATGTCCCAAAGCGCTATGTCGATGGCCGATACCGCATAGAGCACGGCGCCGGTACGGCCGAACCCGTGAAATGCACGCAGCGCCTGCTGGTAGGTCTGCTGACGCTGATCCAGCTCGGTGCCGAGAAAGAATGGCGCGACCAGTTTCTCCAGTGCCGTGAAGGTCACCGGGTTGATGCCGTGGCCAAATGCTTCGCCCCAGCCTTCGCGGCCGTCATCCGTGGTCAGGCGAACCAGCAGACTTTCCATGCGGGTAATGTCGGGCGATGCAGCGTTGAATGCATCATCGCTGGCGACCTGAGTCGCAGCGTGTTCGTCGGCGGTGAATGGCACCGCGATGCGAAGAATCTCGATCTTGATGATCTTCATGAGAGGACCCCCTACAAACAGCCCAGAGAAAAACCGCGTAGCCGAACGCTCGGCGGGTGCCTTTTGCTGCTCGCAAGGAATGCCGCTTGCCGCCCCGAAGGCGACGGTGTCACGACGTTTCATGCGAAGCCCCACGTTTATTCTTATGCCGGGGTTTGACCGGACCGGCCGGAGATGTCCCCGGCCGGTATGCTGAAGCGACAAAACAGCCTTCGTTCGAAGGCGAAAAGGTTACTGCGGACCGAGCTTGTCGATCAAAGCTGCCAGCGCTTCGTACTCGTCCGGCAGCAGATCGGTCAGCGGCGCGCGGACCGGGCCTGCGTCGTAACCGGCGATCTTCGCGCCAGCCTTGACGATGCTCACGGCGTAGCCAGCGCGGCGGTTGCGGATGTCCAGGTATGGCAGGAAGAAGTCATCGATGATCTTGCCCACGGTTTCGTGGTCATCAGCGGCGATGGCTGTGTAGAAGTCGATTGCGGTCTTCGGAATGAAGTTGAACGCGGCCGAGGAGTACACCGGTACGCCCAAGGCCTTGTAGGCGGCGGCATAGATTTCCGCAGTCGGCAGGCCGCCGAGGTAGGTGAAGCGCTCGCCGAGGCGGCGACGAACGGAAACCATCAGCTCGATGTCGCCCAGGCCGTCTTTGTAACCGATCAGGTTCGGGCAACGCTCGGCCAGTTGCTCCAGCAGAACCGGGGTCAGGCGGCAGACGTTACGGTTGTAGACAACCACGCCGATCTGCACCGATTTGCAGACTTGCTCGACGTGCGCGGCAACGCCTTCCTGACTGGCTTCGGTCAGGTAGTGCGGCAGCAACAGCAGGCCCTTTGCACCCAGGCGCTCGGCTTTCTGCGCCATCTGGATGGCCTGACGGGTCGAGCCGCCGACACCGGCAAGAATCGGTACGCCACCGTCACAGGTATCGACAGCGGTCTTGATGATCTGCGAGTACTCGCCCATCTCCAGGGAGAAGAACTCACCGGTGCCACCTGCGGCGAACAGGGCAGTGGCGCCGTAAGGGCTCAGCCACTCGAGGCGACGTACGTAGCCGTCGCGGTTGAAATTGCCGGCAGCATCGAAATCGGTAACGGGGAAAGACAGCAGACCCGCGGAGAGGATGGACTTCAGTTCCTGTGGATGCATTATTCGGCCACCCTTTGAAGCGACTATGGAACGTGGGGCAGCAGCACCCGGCCTGAGAGATAGGTTATCGTACAGCTATAAAGACTGTCACCAGGTTTTATCGCACTGACGCTCCATCGAGCTGACTTATTCCCCATCATTCACCAAGCCATTCAGTGGGTTGCCGTTGGCCTCAAGCACGCACGCCCGACGAACTGCCCGACATCGACATCCACAGCCTCTGTCGGGACCCCATGCCACGGTGCGGACGGCCCGTGAGCAGGGCGGTTTCAAGGCCGGTCTGCGCCGACGAGACAAATCCGGCCTTGAGCGTGGATAGGAAGCTCCGCGGCGCCTCCACGGTCGGGCCGCATCCAGCTCGACCGGTCCCGGATGTTGCTCCTCATGATCCGCCCCGCTCGGCCGTCGCTGCCAGGCGACGGACATTGAGTCCGAGGTCGAGGCAGCCCTCGTGCTGTTCGACGAGATCGAGCGGCTGGCGGAGATGCCGATGGCCAACGAGGCGATCAACGCGATGCTGGAGCGGATTGATCTGCGGATCGGTCTCTACTTCGAGGATGCCATGAAGGGCAAGAGGCCGGTGAGGAAGGTTGCCTAGGGTATCATCGCGTTAGGCGACTTCCCGCTGCCGGCGCCGCCCTACGGAGAGCCCCGCGTGCTTCCGACGGCCGCCCTCGACGCGGGGTTCCAGCGACGGCTGGCCGCCCAGCTCGAGGCTGCCGGCGCCACCACGTTTCAGAAGTCGCGGCGCGTCGCCGCGACGATATTCCGGTGGATGCTGCCGACCCGCCCGTCCATGGCGACGGACGGGAAAGTCGGCCCTCCGGGACGGTCCCCGAGGGGATTGTTCCGTCTCGTGCACAACTGGAACTAGCGGCGGCCGGACTTGAACCGGCGACACCCGGCTTATGAAGCCGGTGCTCTAACCAACTGAGCTACGCCGCCCTACCCGCGAAAATATAGCCTCCCGCCCGTCGTCAGTCAGTAGACCGCCGCTTACGCCGCGGGTTCACGAGGGACACGGCTGCCCGGGAAGGGTTCCGCGCGTCATGGCGGCCGGCCGTCGTCGGGACGCGGTGCACGGCGATCAACCGGCTACGTGGCGTCGCCCGCGTTGGCCAACGCCGCCGGCAGCGCCTCGGCCGAGAGCGTCACGGCCCGAGCGAAGCCGGCCACGAATCGTGCCGCCGTCGGCGTCAGCGCCACGACCGCGAAGTCGGCGAAGCCGAACAGTGGTTCCGCCTCCGGAAACTTTTCGAGGTACGCCGCCTTCAGGGCCGCGTGCTCCGGCGCGTCGGCCGGCACAAACTCCGCCACGGCCGGGATCGAAACCCGCGGCAGCGCCTGCGGCGGCATGCCCCCCGATTCCGCCGCCGTGATCAGCAGGCAGACCTCGGGATTGGCCCGCATGTCGCGGGTGTGGGAGGCGAGGCCGCTGACGTGCACGACCAGCCGCAGCCGGCCGCCGACAATCGTCGCGGCAAACGGCACCATCGAGGCGAACGGCCGGCCGTCGTGCAGTGTCGCCAGGGCCGCCACACCGCGGCCGACGAGCAGGCCGCGGAGGAGGGTGGAGTGGTCCATGTCGGGGTTCATTGCAGGCGTCCCGGTGGGTGCGGTGCGTTCAAGAAGCGGACACGAGTTCCTTGCACAGGGCCTCGAAGTCGCCGAGCCGATGCCCGACCACCGTGCGGACCACGGCTGGATCGAGCCGCCGATACTCATGCACCGCGACGTTGCGGAAGCCCACCATCCGTCGCATTCTGTCCGGCACGGCCGGCGAGAGAATCGACTCGCGCTCGAGAATCGTGAAGGCGTCGGCACTGTCCGTCGGCACCCCCAAGCCCCGCCGCGACACCCCGCGGCAGGCGGCGTCGATCGCCTGCTCGCAGGCGCGTTGCAGGTTCAGCACCACGGCATCGAGCACCAGAGGCTCGTCGAGGCGGGCGAGGTCGCCGGCGACGTACCGCCGCACCGCCGCCAGGCAGCGGTCGATGCTGGCGAGTTTCTGGATCACGACATCATCGGTCACGCAACGTCTCCTCGAAGGCCCGGGTGGCGGACTGACGAAGGGGTGCGAAGGCCGCATGGTCGGCCAAAGCATGGGCGGTGAACAGGTCGGCCTCCACGGAGGGTTTCAGGAGGGCACGGCCGCGGTGAGTCGCCTCGACCCGCAACAGTCCGCCGGCCCGCCTCAGGTCGACGAGATCGACGCTGCTGCCAAGCCGAGCGGCCAAGCGACCACTGGCATTGAACAAGGTGACAGGATCGAGCGGATCGTCGCACAGCACCGCCAGGGCAATGTCGCTGCCGGCGCGGGCTGCGCCGCGAGCGCGGCTGCCATAGAGCCACGCTCCCAGCAGGCGGCGTTGCGGGAACGCGGCTGTGAGTTCTGCGACGAGAACTTTCGCCAATTCATCGAATGCGACCATACAAACCTCATCATAGCCGGGGCGATTTCCTCATCAGGACCCGCGGCTCGCCCCCAGGAGGATCACGGCCCGTTTGCCGTCGGTGAAGTAGGGATCGCCGGTCAGATTCCGCCGCGGGGCGGCGGGGGAACACTCTCGGGCGCCGCCCACGTAGCCGGCCGCCCGCACGCGGCCCGCCGCCACGAGGTCCTCGATCACGTAATCCCGCGACTCGTCGACGTCGGGGTCGATGCGGTGTGTCGTCAGGTTCCAGGCCTTCGTCGTGAACCGCACGCCGATGTCGCGGCTTACCTGGCCCACCCACACGGGCTGTTCTTCGAAGGCCAGCGGCGTCAGCCAGAGCCGGAGGTGGAGCCGCTCGTTGATCGAGCCGCGGGTCCGCTGCAGGGCGATGTCCTGGTCGCGGCCGAAGAGGTGGAGCGGGCTGACGGGCGAATAGCGGTAGTTCGCCCCGAGCAGAAAGGCCTTCACGGTTTTCCAGCATGTGGCCAGCGAGATCGTCTCGCTCTCGTCCCAGCGGGCCGCGAAGCCGCCGAGGATCGTCTCGAAGTCGCCGATCACCACGAGGTTCACCGGGTCGCCGGCCCGCGTGCCGGCCGCGTTGGTGGTGGCGGCAGGCAACGCCTCGAGCCGGGCCACGAGGTCGTCGATCGTGCACGGCTCCACCGCGTGGGCGGGCCGCAGGGCCTGGAAGTCGCGGTCGAGATAGTCGGCCGCGATTCCCGGCACCGGCACCGTGAACACCAGATCGATCGGCTCGTCGGCGGGAGCGGCCGGCGGGGCGTGGGCCAGCAGCCGGACGATGCTCGCCCGCAGCGGCTCCAGCGGCGTGAGCCGCACGTGGACGACCTTCGTGCCCAGGTCGACCGTCGTGAACACGAAACCCTCGGCCGTCGCGCCCGGCTGGATCGGCACGAGCCGGAAGCCGTGCCGGCGAAAGACCGCGTCCATCCGTCGATTGGCCAGCCAGGCCGTGACCAGTTTGAGCGGTGCCAGGAGCACGAGCGGAAAGAAGAGCCAGCCCAGCGCGCCGAAGGCGGAAAGCCGGCGGGTGATCGAGAAGTGGTTCACGCCCGCCGCCTCGAGCGGCGTGAAGTAGCGGGGGTCGACCGTCACGGCCTGCAGCCGCAGGCTGCGTGCCGCGCGGTTCTCGATCCGCAGGAACACCGGCTGGATGCCGCGGCGGCCCACGTCCACGCCGAACAGCCGCCGGCTCTCCGTCGGGGCCAACACGGCGACGGTGACGCGGGCCCGCGGGTCTTCCTGAGTGACCGCCCGCTCCATGAAGCCCGCGAACGACTCGTCGGGGCGGTAGACCGTGATCGCGCACCGCACGATCCGGTCGACGAGGGAACGAAGGACGTTCAGCATCCCGGGGCATCGGGCGTCGCCGCCCGCCTGAAAACGACGGCGGCCCAGGGATCCCGCCCCGGGCCGCCGCATGGACTCGTCATCGACCGCACCGCGGCCGGGATATCAGTCGACCAGATTGCAGGAGGCCTTGACCACGGCGGCGATCTTTTCGTCGGACAGCGACCCCTTGGCGAAGGCGTGGTTGGCCTGCACCTTGCCGCCCCTGTAGCAGATCACGGTAACTTCTGCGTCAGGGGCAATCTTCAGGTCCGGCGGGCCGTTCTTTGCGTCGTCCGGCACGACGAAGGCGATCCGTTTGATGCCGTGCGTGGTGGCGAACTCCGCCGCCGCTTTCTTCAGGCTTTCGGCGTCGGTGCCGATCATGTTGACGAAGCTCGCGAGCTTCTCCGCCTGGTGCTCCTCGACCTCCTCCTCGATCTTCTTGAGGAGTTTCGCGAGCTTCTCGTCGGCCGAACGGGCGAACACCATCACGACGGGCCGCTGGCCCATCTTGCAGCGGTAGCAGAGGTTGCGACCGTCGGCGACGCCGTCGTCGGGATTGCCCGTAACCTTCGTCACGGTGAAGGCCCCGACAATCTCGCCTACCTGCGGACCGCTGGTCACTTCGGCCGTCGCGATCGCCGCCCCGAACACCACCGCCGCCATCGCATATGCAAAACGCATGTCGTAAGCTCCGTGAAACCTCGAGAACGCAGGCTGTCGGTGCGCCGAGGCACCGTCGAAAACCTTGCCGCTAACAGCCTACCGCAGGTACGATCTGCTCGGCAACTTTCCGCGCGGCCGGGGTGTCGGGTCGGCGATTTTTGCGATTCCCGGAGCGATTTCATGGTCACCGCCACGACGCCCCGCCGCGCGGCCGCGCCGCAGATCCGTCAGACTCAGTTGTTCATCGACGGGCAGTGGACGCCTGCCCGGAGCGGCAAGACCTTCGCCACGATCAACCCGGCCACCGAGGAAGTGATCGCGCAGGTCGCCGAAGGCGACGCCGCCGACGTGGACGCCGCCGTGCGGGCGGCGCGGAAGGCCTTCGACGAGGGGCCGTGGCCGCGGATGAACGCCCGCGAACGGGGCCGGCTGATGCTGCGGCTCGCCGACCTCATCGAGGGCGAGATCGACGAGCTCGCCGCACTCGAGTCGCTCGACAACGGCAAGCCGGTCCGCGACGCCCGCACCGGCGACATCCCGCTGGCCCTCGACTGCCTCCGCTACTACGCCGGCTGGGCCGACAAGATTCACGGCCAGACGATCCCCATCAACGGCAACTACTTCTGCTACACCCGCCGCGAGCCCGTGGGCGTGGCGGGCCAGGTCATCCCCTGGAACTTTCCCATCCTCATGGTGGCGTGGAAGTGGGGGCCGGCGCTGGCCGCCGGCTGCACGGTGGTGATGAAGCCGGCCGAGCAGACGCCGCTCACATGCCTGCGGCTCGCCCGGCTCGCCCAGAAGGCCGGGATTCCCGACGGCGTGATCAACGTGGTGCCGGGCTTCGGTCCGACCGCCGGGGCCGCGATCGTCAGGCATCCGGGCATCGACAAGGTGGCCTTCACCGGCTCGGGCGAGACGGCGCAGATCATCATGCGGCAGGCGGCCGACCAGCTGAAGCGGCTGACCTTCGAACTCGGCGGCAAGAGCCCGAACATCGTCTTTGCCGATGCCGATCTCGACGCCGCCGCCGCGGGCGCCCACCTGGGCATCTACCTCAATCAGGGGCAGTGCTGCTGCGCCGGCTCACGGCTCTTCGTGGAGGACTCGATCCATGAGGCGTTCGTCGAGCGGGTCGTCGCGATGAGCCGTCAGCGGAAGGTTGGCGATCCCTTCGATCCGGACACACAGCAGGGGCCGCAGATCGACAAGGCTCAGTTCGACAAGATCATGGGTTCCATCGAGTCGGGGAAGCGGGACGGGGCGACCTGCGCCACCGGCGGGAACCGGGTGGGGGACAAGGGCTTTTTCATCGAGCCGACGGTGTTCACGAACGTCAAGGACGAGATGGCGATCGCCCGCGAGGAGATCTTCGGGCCCGTGCTCTCGGTGCTCAAGTTCTCCGACCTGGACGAGCTCGTCCGCCGGGCCAACGCCACCCCCTTCGGCCTCGCGGCCGCGGTCTGGACCCGCGACGTGGCCCGGGCCCATGAGGTGGCCAGGCGGCTGCGGGCCGGCACGGTGTGGGTGAACTGCTACGACGTGTTCGACGCGGCCGCGCCCTTCGGCGGCTTCAAGCAGTCGGGCTTCGGGCGGGAGTTGGGCGAGCGCGGCCTCGACCCCTATCTGGAGACGAAGACCGTCACCGTGAGTTTGGACTGAGGCGCCGCGGCACCGTGGCGCATGCCTCCAGGCATGCGGAGCGACGATGGGCAGCCACAGGCCGCTATGCTAGCCATCTTCACGATCGGAGTTCCTTCATGGGCAGATTCTTCGGGAAGGTGACGACCGGCGGCGGGTTTCGCGCGGTCCTCTACACGTTCAAGAAGGCCCGCGAGGCCGGCGGGCTGTGGAAGTTCTGGAAGGCCATGCGTTCCAAGAACGCGTGCAAGACCTGCGCCCTGGGCATGGGCGGACAGGCCGGCGGCATGGTCAACGAGGCCGGCCACTTCCCCGAGGTCTGCAAGAAGTCGTTTCAGGCGATGGTCGCCGACATGCAGGGGGCCGTGAAGCCGACGTTCTTCGAAACCTATTCGGTCCCGCAGCTGCGGGCCTTCACGCCCTACCAGATGGAGCACGCCGGCCGGCTCGTGCAGCCGGTGATCCTGGAGAAGGGGGCCCAGCATTACCGGCCCATCGAGTGGGCCGACGCCATGGAGCGGATCGCGGCGAAGCTGCGGGCGACGCGGCCGGAAGAATCGTTCTTTTATTTCAGCGGTCGCTCCAGCAACGAGGCCGGGTTCCTGCTCCAGCTCTTCGCCCGGCTCTATGGCACCAACCACGTCAACAACTGCTCCTACTACTGCCACCAGGCCAGCGGCGTGGGACTGGCGACCGTGATCGGCACCGGCGCCGGCACCGTGAAGCTCGACGACATGGAGCGGGCCGACTGTGTGTTTCTCATCGGAGGCAATCCGGCCAGCAACCACCCGCGGATGATGCGGACGCTGATGATGGTCCGCCGGGCCGGCGGCAAGGTGATCGTCGTCAACCCGATCGTCGAGACGGGGATGGTCAACTTCTCCGTGCCCAGCGACCCGTGGGCGCTGCTCTTCGGCGCCGAAATCGCCAGCACCTACGTGCAGCCCTACGTGGGGGGCGACCTGGCGGTCGTCTACGGGATCATGAAGCGGCTCCGGGAAATGCAGGCCGTCGAGCCGCGAAACGCGGCGGGCGAGCCGATCGTCGACGAGGAGTTCTTGACGCGGCACTGCACCGGCTGGCCGGAGCTGGCCGCTCGGCTCGACGGCCTCTCCTGGGACGAGATTGTGCGGAAGGCGGGCGTATCGCGCCGTGAGATCGACGACATGGCCGCGCAGTACGCGGAGTCGCAGCGGGCCGTGTTCGCCTGGACGATGGGCGTGACGCACCATCTCCACGGCGCGGCGACGGTGCAGGCGATCGCCGCCTTGGCCCTGATGCGGCGGATGGTGGGCCGGCCGGGCGCCGGCCTGCAGCCGATCCGCGGCCACTCCAACATCCAGGGCATGGGCACCGTGGGCGTCACGCCCACGCTCAAGCAGGCGCTCTTCGACAGGCTGGAGAGCCACTACAGCGTCACGCTGCCCACGACCAAGGGGTTCGACACGCTCGAATGCCTCGACGCGGCCGAGGCGGGCAGGATGCGGTTCGCCTTCTGCCTCGGCGGCAACCTCTGGGGCGCCAGCCCCGATGCGACCTACGCGAAGCGGGCGATGGAGCGGATCGACACCGTCGTCTACATGAACACGTCACTGAACACCGGCCACGCCTGGGGCACCGGCGCCGCGGAGACGATCATCCTGCCCGTGCTCGCCCGGGACGAAGAGCCGGAGCCCTCCACGCAGGAGAGCATGTTCAGCTACATCCGTCTCTCCGACGGCGGCGCCCCGCGGCACGTCGGCCCCCGGGCCGAGGTGGAGATCATCGCCGACATCGCCCGCCGCGTGCTCGGAGCGGATGGCCCCGTGAACTGGCGGGACATGAGCCACACGAGCACGATTCGCCAGGCGATCGCGGCGATCGTGCCCGGGCTCGAGCAGATCGCGGAGATCGAAACCACGAAGCGGGAGTTCTCGATTCCGGGGCGGGCCATCGACAGGCCGGCATTTGCCACGTCCGACGGCCGCGCCCACCTTTGCGTGCACGACCTGCCGGAGCCGCCGGATGGCCTGCAGTTGATGACGATCCGCAGCGAGGGGCAGTTCAACACGGTCGTCTACGAGGAGGAGGATCTGTACCGCAACCAGACCCGGCGCGACATCGTGATGATCCATCCCGACGATATCGCCCGCTTCGGCCTCCGGGCCGGGGGCAGGTGCCGGATCGCGAGCAGCGCGGGGGAGATGCGCGGGCAGATCGTGTCGGCCTTCGATCAGATCCGGCCGGGATGCGTGGCGATGTATTACCCCGAGAGCAACGTGCTGGTGCCGAAGGCGGCCGACCCGCTCTCGCGGACACCGGCCTACAAGAGCATCGCCGTCACGCTCGCCCCGGACGACGCCGGCCCGGCATCGGCCCGGCTGCAGCCCGAGCTCGTGGCCGCGGGCACGCCCCGCGACAAGATGAACCAGTGCGGGTGAGTGCGGGGCTCGAACTGGGGAATCACGTGCCGTCGTGCGGCATGGTCGGCGGGGTGGTTTTCATGACCGGAGTCCCCGGGTTTCCACCCGGGGCTTCTTGGGCCGCGCGCGTTCCTCACCCAAAAAGCTCCCGGCGGAAGCCGGGGGACTCCGGGTGGCATGCCTTCCCGCGTGCCATGTGCTGCCGGTTTTGGAGCGGGTGCAAAGCGTGCCGTCGTGCGGCATTGACGGCAGGGTGTTTTTCATGACCGGAGTCCCCGGGTTTGCACCCGGGGCTTCTCGGGTCGTGGAGCCACAGGCCTGACTCGACTGTCGGAGACCGCTGCGTCACTCGAAGAGCGACCGCTGCTCGGCGGGGGCCGCCTTGCGTCGCGGCTTCGACGCCGGGCCGGCGGCGTCGGACTCGAAGCCGAGCAGCAGATCGCGGGCCCGCTCGATGACCGTGCCAGGCACGCCGGCCAGCCGCGCCACGTGCACGCCCCAGCTCTTGTCGGCGGCGCCGGGAGCCACCTGGTGGAGAAACACGAGCTGTTCGTGATGCTGCTGCACCAGCACCTGCGCGTTGGCGACGCCCGGCAAACGGTCGAGCGCAGCGAGTTGAAGATAGTGCGTGGCGAACAGCGTCCGACAGCCGACCCGCGCCTGGAGGTGCTCGATCACGGCCTGGGCGATGGCCAGGCCGTCGAAGGTGCTGGTGCCGCGACCGACCTCGTCGAGGATCACGAGGCTCCGCGGCGTGGCCCGGTTGAGGATCCGCGCCGTCTGCGCCATCTCGACGAGGAACGTGCTCGCCCCCCGGGCCAAATCGTCGCCGGCGCCGATCCGGGCGAAGAGCCGGTCGACGATGCCCACGCGGGCCCGCCGCGCCGGCACGAAGCTCCCCGCCTGGGCGAGAACGGCCATGAGCGCCGCCTGGCGGATGAACGTGCTCTTGCCCCCCATGTTCGGCCCGGTGACCAGGAGGATCGCCGGCGCCGCGCCGGCACGGCCGGCCTCGAGCGCGGCCAGCGCCAGGTCGTTGGCCACGAGCGTGCCGGCGGGGAGCAGTTCTTCGAGCACCGGATGGCGGCCGGCCTCGACCAGCAATTCGCCGCCGGCCGTTACCTCCGGCCGCACCCAGCCGCGCGAGCGGGCCACGGCGGCCAACGAGGCGAGCACGTCGAGCGTGGCGAGGATGTCGGCGGCCCGGTCGAGCCGGCGACGCTCGCCGGCCACGAAGTCGCGCAGGTCGTCGAGCAGGCCGACCTCGCGGCGGATTGCCTCCTCCTCCGCGCCGAGCACCTGCCGCTGCCGCTCGTCGAGCTCGGGCGTCGTGTACCGCTCGGCATTCTTCACCGTCTGCTTGCGGACGAAATCGGGCGGCACCTTGTCGGCGTGCGACCGCCCCACCTCAAGGAAGAAGCCGAACACGCGGTTGTAGCCCACCTTCAGCGAGGCGATGCCGGTGCGCTCGATCTGCTCGGCCTGGTAGCGGGTGATCCAGGCCTTGCCGCCGCTGGCCATCTCCAGCAACTCGTCGAGGCGGGCGTCGAAACCGGGGCGGATGAAGCCGCCGTCGCGGGCGAACATCGGACAGCCCGTGCGGAGCGTGGCCGTGACGCGGGCCGCGATGTCGGCGCACGGGTCGAGGGCATCCCGCAACAGCCCGAGCAGGCCGCCGCGGCCGGCGAGCACCGCGACCACGTCGGGCAGGATCGTCGTGGCATGGCCGATCCGCTCCAAGTCGCGGGGGCCGGCCCGGCCGGTGACCACTCGGCCGGTGAGCCTCTCGATGTCACCGATGCCCGTGAGCAGTTCCACCAGCCGCGCCGCCGCCAGCGGCTCGGCCACGAGCGTGGCCACGGCGTCGAGCCGCTCGTCGATCGCCGCCTTGTCCACCAGCGGCGCCGCCAGCCATTCGCCGAGCCGCCGGCCGCCCATCGGGGTTTTCGTCTGGTCGAGGACGCCGGCGAGCGCGCCTTCGCGGCGGCCGCTGCCGAGGGCCCGCACGAGCTCCAGGCTGCGCCGCGAGGCCTCGTCGATCTCCATGCGGTGGCCGGGCCGCCAGGCGGCGAGCGTCTCGATGCGGGCCACGGCGGCGGGCTCGTTCTCCTCCAGATACGCGATGACCCCGCCGGCGACGTCGAGCGCCTGCCGGTCGGCCGGCAATTCGAACCCCAGCCCCTCCAGCCGCCGGCCGCCGAGGCCGCGGGCGAGGGCGGCGTCGGCCGTGGCGGCCTCGAACCACCAATCGGGTCGCGCGGTGACGGCGGATGACCGGCCCGCATCCTGCACCAGCCTCGCGACCACGTCGCGGTCCTTCTCGGCGCACAGCACTTCGGCCGGCTCGAGCCGCAGGAGATGATCGGCCACGTCGTCACGGTCCACGACCGCGGCCTCGAAGCGGCCGGCGGCGACGTCGAGCCAGGCGATGCCCACCGCCACGGTGCCGTCGTCCCGTCCGGCGAGGGCCCGTGGCAGCAGGGCGACGAGCCAGTTGCGGCGGACGGGATCGAGGAGCGACTCGTCGGCGGCGATCCCGGGGGTGACGATCCGTGTCACCTCGCGGCGCAGCAGCCCCTTGGAAGGTTTGCCATCCGTCGCAGCCGGCCCGTCGATCTGCTCGCAGATCGCCACGTGGCGGCCGGCGGCCACGAGCCGCACGAGCTGGGCGTCGAGCTGGTGGTGCGGGAAGCCCGCCATGGGCACCGCGTCGGGGCCCTTGTCGCGGCTGGTGAGCGTGAGGTCGAGGAGCCGTGCCGCCTCGCGGGCGTCGTCGCCGAAGAGCTCGTAGAAGTCCCCCATCCGGAACAGGACCAGCGCGCCCGGGCACCGGGCCTTCGCCACCGCGAACTGCTGCATCATGGGAGACGCCATGGCCGGAAATGTAGCAGCCTTTGACCGCGGCCGGCGGGGGGCGTACAAAACATCTTGTGCGGACGCCGATGAGAGGCCCCTGCGATGGGGATCTGTGAACCTGGTCAGGGCCTAACCGCAGCAGCCATAAGCAGCCGTCCCTTTGTGCGGTGGGCCTCTCATCGGCTTCCGGCTGCCGCCTCGACCGGGAATGAACCAGCCCATGGCTGATACCGCCTATCAGGTCGTCGCCCGGCGGTATCGGCCGCAGCGGTTCGCCGAACTCGTCGGCCAGGAGCATGTCGCCCGCGGGCTTTCCGGGGCGATCGAGTCGGGCCGCATCGGCCACGCCTACCTCTTCACCGGCGCCCGCGGTACGGGAAAGACCAGTGCCGCCCGGATCTTCGCCAAGGCCCTGGAGTGCGCCCGGGGGCCGGCCGGCGAGCCCTGCAACGACTGCGACGCCTGCCGGGCGATCGCGGCGGGGCAGGACGTGGACGTCGTCGAGATCGACGCCGCCAGCAACCGCGGCATCGACGAGATGCGGCAGCTGCGGCAGAACGTCGCCGTCCGCCCGGCCCGCGGCCGGTTCAAGATCTACATCATCGACGAAGTCCACATGCTCACGCGGGAGGCCTTCAACGCGCTGCTGAAGACGCTGGAGGAGCCGCCGGCCCACGTGAAGTTCGTGCTCTGCACGACGGAGCCGGAGAAGCTGCCGATCACGATCCTCTCCCGCTGCCAGCGGTTCGACTTCACGACCGTGGAGACCGCCGCCATCGCCCGGCGGCTCGCCCAGATCGTGGAAGCGGAAGGAGCCGACGTGTCGGCGGAGGCGCTGCACCTCATCGCCCGGCGGGCGGCGGGCAGCATGCGCGACAGTCAGTCGCTCCTCGAACAACTTCTCGGCGCGGCTGCCGGACCGATCGGCGTGGACGACGTCCATGCGGTGATCGGCACGGGCCGCGAGGAGCGGATCGGGGCGGTCGTGGCCGCGGTGGCCGCCCGCGACGCGGCAGCGGCCCTGGCGGCGCTCGACGAGGCGCTCGCGGGGGGCGCCGACGCCGGCGGTGTGCTCGATCAGCTCGTCGCGGCCCTGCGGGACTGCCTGCTGGCGAGCGTCGGTGCGGCGCCGGAACTGATGACGCAGGGTGAAGGCCTGGGCGTCGACCTGCCGGCGGTCGGCCGCCAGCTTGGGACCGCCACCGTCCTGGCCATGCTGCAGATCCTCGATCAGGCCATGGCGCGGATGCGGACCAGCGGCCATCCCGCCGTGCTCGCCGAGATGGCGGTGGTGCGGCTGGCTCGGCTCGAGGATCTGGAGAGCCTGGCCGCGGTCATCGACAAGATCGCCGCGGGCGGGCCGGTGCCGGCGGCCGAGCCGCGGCCCGTGCCGGCGCGTTCGGCTGCGGCTGCGTCGTCGACGGCCACGACCACGGCCACGACCACGGCCACGACCACGGCCACGACCACGGCCACGACCGGCACCGAGCGCGAAAAAAAAACGACTGACCGGGCCGAGCCGGCGGTCGAGCCGCCCACCGCTGACCAGTTGCCGGCGGTTCCGGCGCCCGAGCCTGTGGCCCCGACGGCGGGGCTCCCGGTGGATGCGGCGGCCGCCTGGCGGGCGGGCACGGAGGCGTTTGGCGGCCTAGCGGCCGATCTCGCCGAGACAGCGACCAGCGTCGCCTGGTGCGACGGCGTGCTCGAGGTGACGATGCCCGGCGCGGCGGGTACGGCCGCGGCCTACCTGCGGCGGCCGGAGGTGGCGGCGGGCATCGGCAAGGCGCTCTCGGAACTGGCAGGCCGCGCCGTGCGGTTCACGCTCGTCGTCACGCCTGCAGCGGCGGGCCGGGCCGCCGCCGCGGCTTCCCGGCCGACCCCGGTCGTGTCGCAGGCGACGCTGCTCCGCGAGGCCGCCGAGCATCCGCTGGTCGCCCACGCACGCACGCTGTTCGACGCGGCGATCCGCAAGGTCGATCCGCCGCGACCGCGGGAACCCGCGCGGATGCCGGAGCCGGCCCTGACCGCGGGGGCCGTGGCCGAGGAGTCCGCGGCGGCCGACCACGACGACGCATCGGGGGCCGGTCATGAGTGAGCGAAAGGGCGTGGTGGCGGCGCTCGTGGATTGCTTCGCCGAACTGCCCGGGGTCGGCCGCAAGTCGGCCGAACGGCTGGCGCATCACGTGCTGCGGATGCCCCATGCCGAGGCGATCGCGTTCGCCGAGGCGATTCGCGCGGTGAAGGAGAAGCTCCATCCGTGCCGCGTGTGCTTCAACCTCGCCGAGGACGACCTGTGCGCCGTGTGCCGCGACCCGCGCCGCGACCGCACGCTGCTGTGCGTCGTCGAGCAGGTGCGGGACCTGCTCGCGCTCGAACAGGCCGGCACCTACCGCGGGCTCTATCACGTGCTCCAGGGCCGCGTGGCACCGCTGGAGAACGCGGGGCCGGAACGGCTCACGCTCGACGCCCTGGTGGCCCGGGTCCGTGAGGGTGGTTTCCGCGAGGTGATCATGGGCACCACGCCGAACGTCGAAGGGGACGGCACGGCGCTGGTGGTCGCCCAGCGGCTCGCGGGGCTGCCTGTCACGCTCACGCGGCTCGCCCGTGGTCTGACGGTCGGGGCCTCGCTCGAGCAGGCGAACCGCGACATGCTCGCCGACGCCCTGGCAGGCCGGCAGCCGCTGCGCTGAACCTGCCGCGGATGCGGGACAGCGGTTCGAGGGCCGCACCAGCCCGGCACCGTGAGCCTGCTGCACGTCGCGTGCCCCGGCTGCTGTCGCGTCATGAAATGGGGTATCCTGTTGGCGGATGGGCGGAAGCATCCGCTCGTTCCCGACTCCACACCCAGCGAGCTCGTCATGCGGATGTCGTTCGGCCAGGAAATGCGGATGGCGCAAAAGCAGATGCTTGCGCCGCGCATGATCCAGTCGATGGAGATCCTGCAACTGCCGGTGATGGCGCTCGAGGAGCGGATCGAGCAGGAGATCCAGAACAACGAGACGCTCGAAGTGGAGGAGGCGGGTGAAGCCGCGGCCACGGCCGAGCCTGTGGTCACCGTCGCCGACGCCCCCGAGCCGCCGCCGGAGCGGACCGTGGATGAGCGGCCGCTGATCGTGGACCAGGAGCACGCCAACCAGGCCGACTTCGAGCGGACGTACGACTGGGCCAGCGAGTATCCCGACAGCGATGACGACCGCAGTCGGCCCTCGGCCTCCCAGGTGGACGAAGCGGGCGACCGCTACCTCGACGTGATGGCCAACATGATGGAGCGGCCCGAGACGCTCTCCAACCACCTCCACGACCAGCTCACGAACTACGAGCTCACGGACGCCGAGCGGCAGGCCGCCGACAAGGTGATCTACAATCTCGATGCCAACGGCTACCTGCCGATGCCACTGGAGGAGCTGGTCGATCCGGAGGGGCCGGCCGGCCAGCTCGCCCTGCTCGAGAAGGCCCTGGCCGTGGTGCAGACGATGGATCCGCCGGGCGTCGGGGCCCGCGACCTGCGCGAATGCCTGCTCCTGCAGATCGGTCCCGACACGCCGCACGCGGGACAGCTTCGCCGGCTTGTGGCCGACCACCTCGAAGACCTGGCCGGCAATCGGCTGCCGCTCATCGAGCGGAAGACCGGCTTTTCGATCGAACAGATCGAGCGGCTCCGAGCGCAGCTGCACGACTTGCGGCCCAAGCCGGGGGCGGTGTTCCTGGCCCCGATCGTGCCGCCGGTGAAGCCCGACGTGTACGTCGACCAGATGCCCGACGGCACCTGGAAGGTGCGGCTCGAGGACATCGACCTGCCGAACCTGCGGATCAGCCCCACCTATCGGCAGATGCTCCTTTCCCCGGACACGGACCCGGCGACCCGCGAATACATCAAGCGGAAGATCAACGCCGCCCAGTGGCTGATCGAGGCGATCGAGCAGCGGCGGAGCACGCTGCTCAAGACCGCCCAGGCGATCGTCGATCACCAGACGCGGTTTCTCACCGAGGGGCCGGAGGCGATCGAGCCGCTGAAGATGCAGCAGATCGCCGACCGGATCGGCATGCACGTGACCACGGTGAGCCGGGCGGTGGACGACAAGTGGCTGCAGACGCCCCGCGGTCTGCAGCCGCTGCGGCGGTTCTTCGTCGGTGGGACCGTGAGCGCCGACGGCGAGGAGGTCGCCTGGGACGCCGTCCGGATCAAGCTCCAGGAGATCATCCAGGCGGAGCCGAAGGACGCACCGTACAGCGACGACGACCTCGTGGTGGAGTTGGGCAAGCGGGGGATCACCGTGGCCCGGCGGACCGTCACCAAGTATCGCAAGGCGATGAAGATCCCGAGCTCGCGGCAGCGTCGCGACTGGAAACTCACCCGAACCGCAAAGCCCGAGGCGGACGCGACCCTCGCTCCCGACGCCGACGCGGCGGATCCGGACGAGGAGTGACACCGGCCGACTTGCCGCTTTTGCAGGCGGCGGCCTAGGATGCGGGCCACTTTCCCCGAGGCTTCCCATGCGCTGCCCGTTCTGCCGGCTCGACAACGACCGCGTCATCGACTCCCGGGCGGGCGACGACGGCACGACGATCCGCCGCCGCCGCGAGTGCCTCGCCTGCCGCCGGCGGTTCACGACCTACGAGCGTGTCGAGCGGCAACTGCTCACGGTCGTGAAGAAAGGGGGCGTGCGCGAGCCCTTCGACCGCGACAAGATCAAGCGCGGCCTGGCGAAAGCCTGCTGGAAGCGGCCGGTGACGGAGGAGGACATCGAGGGCGTCGTGGCGGCCCTCGAGGCCGAGTTGTACGGCACCTACGAGAGCGAGCTGCCCAGTCGCGTGCTGGGCGAGCGGCTCATGGAACTGCTGAAGGCGCTCGACCAGGTGGCCTACGTGCGGTTCGCGAGCGTGTATCGGGAGTTCAAGGACGTGCGGGATTTCGTCGAGGAGCTGGAGCCGATCCTCGCCGTCCGCGGCCAAAGCCTCTCCTGACCTGCGGCGCCACGTGTCCTGATTTTTCGTCTTTCCTTGTCTTGAGTTTCGTCGTCACGAGCGGCCGCCGGCGCCGGTTCACGGCCGCCGCCAGTCGCCGCGGGTGCCGCCGGTCTTCTCCTCCAGGCGGACCTGCTCGAGCGTCATGCCGGGATCGATCGACTTGCACATGTCGTAGACGGCGAGCGCCGCGGCGGTGGCGGCGACGAGGGCCTCCATCTCCACGCCGGTGCGGGCCGTCGCCCGCACGGTGGTCTCCACCAGCAGGGCGTCGTCCTCGAACCCGATCGTGCAGGCAACCGAATCCAGGGGCAGAGGGTGGCAGAGGGGCACGAGGTCGCTCGTCCGCTTCGCGGCCATGATGGCGGCCAGCCGGGCGGTGGCGACGGCGTCGCCCTTGTCGAGGCTGCCGGCGCGGATCCGGGCCACGGTCTCGGGCCGGGTCCGCAACCGGGCCGAGGCCCGCGCGGTCCGCCGGGTGACCGGCTTGCCGCCCACATCGATCATGCGGATGCCGTGCGCGTCGCTCATGGATGGCAGCATACCCTGGAAAAAGGCCGGCGGCCGGTCCGCTGTGCGCGGACCGGCCGCCGGGTGGAGTCACTTGGGGCCGGACGTGGCGCTCGGCTCAGACCAGTTCCTTGCGGGCGCCGATCAGCGTCCGCAGCCGCTCGGCCAGGAGGGCGGCGTCAAACGGCTTCTTGAAGCTCTCGTTGACGTGCGCCCGGTCGATCGTGATCTGCGAGCCGTCGTCGGGCAGCAGGGCGATCACGATCGTGTCGGCGTACTCGGGATTCCGCCGCAGGTTCTGGCAGATCTGCTGGGCGTCGATCCGGCCGATCGAGTAGTCCACCACGATGCAGTCGGGGTGGAAGCTCTCGGCCTGGATGCCGGCCTCGAAGCCGCTGGCGGCGACCTGGATCTTGAACGACCGCTCGAGGGGCAGGTGCCGCTTGAGGTTCTCGATCAGGACCTGGTCCTGGCCGACGAGCAGCACCTTCGCCATCGCCTCGTCCTCGAGGTCGCCCAGCGGCATGCCGTGCTCCTTGAGGAACTTGATCAGGTACTCCCGCGGGATGCGGCGGTCCTGGCTTCCCGGGATGCGGTAGCCCTTCAGGCGACCGGAGTCGAACCACTTGCTCACCGTGCGGGGAGCGACTTTACAGATTTTGGCGACCTGGCCCGTCGTGAAAACCTTCATCTCGTGGACTCCATGTGGATCATTCGTGTCCGGAAACGTCCTGGCCAGTCCGCAACCCTTCCGAGTGTCGGAACCCAGCCCCCCTTGACGCGGATGCGATGGCGTGGGGACGTCCGCGTCGTCGTGCCCCACGATGGCCGGCCAGCGGGCGCGGAGGGGCTCGAGAAAGACGACCGCCGGCGGTGGCGCGGCACGAGGGCCGGGCTTGCGGCGGACGTCACGACTCGCAGGTATCCCCCCCTGCGCCACACCACGACCGTCCGCGGGATCGCTCCCGGACACGTCCGTGGCATGACCGTCCAGGAGGGTAGATCGAAAGAATGCGTCGTGAGACTTGAGCCGTTCTTCCCGACGGGAGCGGTGGCGCCGCATGCCCCGCCTGTGCCGGATGTCAGCGGCGGACCGCCGCGGGCGGTTGCGCGGCGATTTTTCGGCCCTTCAGGCGGCCTTTGCGGCCGCGGCCGTCGCTTCGAACCGCACGCTGACCCGCTTGGAGACGCCCGACTCTTCCATCGTCACGCCGTACAGGGTGGTCGCCGCCGCCATCGTCTTCTTCGAGTGCGTCACGACGATGCACTGGGTCGAGGCGAGAAAGTCGCGGAGCACGTTCACGAACCGGTCGACGTTCGCCTCGTCGAGCGCGGCATCGACCTCGTCGAGCACGCAGAACGGGCTGGGCCGGGAGCGGAAGATCGCCAGCAGCAGGGCCACGCAGGTCATCGTCTTCTCGCCGCCGGAGAGGAGCGAGATGCTGCGCGGCTCCTTGCCCGGGGGGCGGGCGACGATCTCGACGGCCGTCTCCAGCAGATCGACGCCCGGCTCGAGGACGATGTCGGCCTGGCCGCCGCCGAATACCCGCTCGAAGAGCTCGCGGAAGTGGCCGCGGACGGTCTCGATCGTCGCGCCGAGCAGCCGTCGGCTCTCCTCGTCGATGCGGGCGATGAGCTGCTCGATCGCCTCCTTGGCGGAGGTCACGTCGGTCAGCTGTCCCTCGAGGCTCGCGAGGCGTGCGGCGAGTTCATCGGCCTCGGCCAGCGCCTCCATGTTCACCGATGTCATCGACGCCAGCTTGCGGCGCAGCTGTTCGATCTCGGTATCGAGCACGCCGCGGTCCTCCGGCACCTCGATCGGCTCGCCCGTGGTCGCCGTCTCCGGAATCGTGGCCGGCGCCGCGTCGAGATCGATGTCGTACTCGTCGCGGATCCGGTCCACGATCCGGGCGCGGCGATGGCGGACCTCTCCCGCCTCGAGTTCGCGGGTGTGGGCCTCGGCCGCGAGCCGGACGGCATCGGCGCGGGCCTCGTCGAGCGCGATCGCCGTCGCCCGGCGGCGGGCATCGGTCGCGGCCAGGGCATCCACGGCCGCGGCCAGGGTCGCGGCGGCCTGCTCGGCTGCCAGGGCGGCCTCGGCATGCTCGGCGCCGGCCGCCAGCACGTCCAGGCGATGGGCCTCGAGCCGCGCGGCGGCCAGCCGCTCGCGGGTGTCCGCCGCGGCGATCTCGCGGTCACATGCCGCGGTGGCCGCGGCGGCGACCGCGACGGCATCACGGCTGCGGGCGAGTTTCTCGGTGACGGTGGCCTGTTCGATCCGCAGCGATTGGATCTCGTCGATCGCCGCGCCGCGGCTTCGCTCGAGGCCCGCGACGGCGGCCTTCGCGGCTTCCATCTCCAGCGTGGCGGCTGTCTCGGCGGCGGCCGCGGCCACCGCCGCATCCGCTGCGGCATGCTCGGCCGCGACCGCCGTCGCAGCCCGCTCCTCGGCGGCGCGGAGATTCTTTTCGGCGCCGGCGACGCGGGCCTCGGCCGACCGTCGTTCCCGATCGAGACGCTCCAGTTCGGCCCGTGAGGCGGCATGCTCGTCGGCCGCCTGCTGCCGCCGGAGGCGGGCCTGGCGCAGCCGCTCGTTGAGGTCGGCGGCCTCCGCCTGCAGCGCGGCGATCGCGGCCGTCGCCGTCGCCGTGACCCGCTCGAGTTCCTCGTGTCGTCGCTCGAGGGCCCGCAGTTCGCTCCGGCGGGCCACGAGACCGGCGGTCGCCGTGGGCGTGCCGATGTCGAGCGTGCCGGCGGCCGACAGGCAGCGGCCGTCGCGGGTCATGAAGCATGTGCCCGCAGGAGCCGTCGGGAGGAGCGGCAACGCGTGCTCGACCCGCTCCACCACCCACACGTGGCCGAGGAGTTTCTCGAGCAGTGCGGCGGCGGTGTCCGGTCGGGACTCGGCCGGTGCGTCGGCAGCCACCAGGCGGTCGAGACGGCCGATGATTCCCGGATGCTCCGGCGGTTCGAAGGCGGCGGGGCCGCGGGCGTCGGCCACGGTCACGAAGCCGACGCGACCGCCGGCGGCGAGGACGGCCGCGGCCGCCTCCGACTCTGCCCAGTCGGTGTGCCAGCGGATCAGTTCGGCCAACGACTCGACGACGAGGCTCTGACCGATCCCGCCCAACGCGACGTCCACCAGCGGGGCCCAGGCGACGCTGGCGACGACGAGATCGGCCACGATGCCGGTCAGGCCGGGCACGTCGGTGCCGGAGGCGAGCAGGCGTCGCGCCGCCTCGGACACGCCGTCTTGACGGGTGACCAGTTCGCGGAGCAGCGTGCGGCGCTCGCGGCAGGCCTCCAGCCGTGACTTCCAGCCGGCGAGCTCGTGCCACGCGGAGTCGACGGCCTTCTCGTTGTCGCGCAGGGCCGCCTCCAGGCCCTCGAGGTCGCGGCCCGCAGCCTCGAGGCCGGACAGCAGCGCATCGAGGTTGCCCTCCCACGCGGCCCGTGATTCCGCCAGCCGCGTCACCTCCAGCCGCGTTGCTTCCACGGCGGCCCGCGCGGCCTCGGTCGCCAGCCGGGCTTCGGCCGCGCGGCCCGCCGCCCGTTCGCCGTCCACTTCGATTCGCAGCCGCTCGCGCCGCCGTTCATCGACGGCGGCCACGGCTGCGTCGAGCCGGTCGCGGGCCGCCGCGGCATCGTGGTGGGAGCCGGCGGCCGTGGCCTCGCAGACCTGCAGTCGCGTCGCCAGTTGGTGCACCACGCGCTCCAGCTGCTCCGCCTCCGTCTGGGCCTCCGCGACCGTCGCGGCAGCGTCTCGGGCGGCGCGACGGGCAGCCCGCAGGCTGCGTTCCGCCTCGTCACCCTCGGTCTCGATGTCGATGCTGCGTGTGCGCTGCATGGCGAGCGTGGCCGCGGCGGCGGCCGCCCGCTGCGTCGCGGCGGCCAGGGACGAGCGGGCCGCGGCGATGCCCGGCTCCGCCGCCATGATCGCCGCATCCAGCTCGGCGGCTTCTTCCGCGGTGGCCGTGATGCGGGCATCGGTCGTCGTGACCGCGGCGCGGGTCGCGGCGGCCGCCTCCTCGACGAGTGCCACGGCCGCCTCTACCGCGGCGAGATCGCGGCCTGCCGCGGCGAGCCTCAGGGCCCGGAGCCGCTCGGTCATCAGCCGCCACCGACGGGCCTTGGCGGCCTGGTGCCGAACGGTTTCGAGACGGCTGGAGACCTCGCCGACGATGTCGGCCAGCCGCTGGCGATTCTGCTCGGCCCGCTCCAGTCGCCGCAGCGACTCGGCCCGGCGGGCACGGAAGCGGGTGATTCCCGCCGCCTCCTCGAACACCGCCCGCCGGTCGCGGCCCGACGCCACCAGCAGGGCGTCGACCCGCCCCTGCTCGATCACGCTGTAGGCTTCCGTCGCCGCGCCGGTGCCCGAGAACAGTTCGCGGATGTCCCGCAGCCGCGACGGCTCGCCGTTGACGAGATACTCGCTTTCGCCGCTGCGGTAGACGCGGCGCATGATCTGCACCTCGGCGGCATCGACGGGCAGGAGCCGGGCGGCGTTGTCGAAGACGAGCGCGACTTCGGCGGCGTTGAGCGGTTTGCGGGCCGTGGAGCCGGCGAAGATGACGTCGGTCATCTCCTTGCCCCGCAGGCTGCGGGCCGACTGCTCGCCGAGCACCCACTTGATGGCATCGACGACGTTCGACTTGCCGGAGCCGTTCGGCCCCACGACGACGGTGATGCCGTCGGGAAACTCGAACCGCGTGCGGTCGGCGAAGCTCTTGAACCCGAAGAGCTCCAGTGCCTTGAGCCTGGTCATGGCGCCTCGTCCGGCCGCGGGTCCGCGGCGGACGGCGCGGTGGGGTCGTCCGCCTCCGGGGCGATGTCACGGTCGCGGCTCGAGGCCTCCTCATGGATCGACTGCCGGCCGTCGAACTCGTCGGGCAGGGCGTCGAATGCCAGGCGGCTGCGGACCGCGCGGCCGGCGCTGGCCTGTTGGAGGAACTGCACGGCGTCGGGGTAGGTGCCGCCCAGTTCGAAGATCGCGCGGAGCACTGCGTCGGCCGCTGCCCGGACCTCCGCCTGCTGGTCGGACTGGCCGGGCACGAAGCGGCTGACGATCGCGGTCATGCCTTCCACGACGACGACGATCGAGCTGCCTGCCTCGGCCCGCAGGCCGTCGGCGAGCGGGTGTTCCGTGCCGAAGAGCACGATCTCGGGCCGCGTGCTCCGGGTGGCGTGGATCAGCGGCGGCCCCTTGACGTCGAGGACATGGAGCGAGCAGGCGTCGCCGAGCCGTTCCCCCTTCACCAGCGGCATGTCGCGATCCATCCGCCACAGTGCGCGGAAGGCGCCGTAGCGGGTCTCGGCGCTCGGGCTGGCGAGCAACGACTGCAGTGCGTCGATGCCGTTGGCATCGTCGAGCACGGACAGGGCGGCCAGGGCCGCGGGGCGGGCGCTGCGCATCTCGGCGGCCGCGGCGGCGAGGTGCGGGGCGGCCACGGATTCGTCGAGATAGGCGAGGGCCTCCGCGGCGGCGAAGCGGATCTCGGCGTCCTTCGCCTCGAGGGCCTTGCGGAGCGTGGGGATCGCTTCCTTGCCGATCGCCTCGAGCCGCAGGGCCGCGGCGGGGGCGGTGACCGGATCGGCAAGCTGGCGGGCGAGGAGCTCCAGCCGGGCGTGGCGGCCGCCGGGCGGCTCGATCACCGCCACGCAGCGGACGACCTTCACGTAGCGGGCCAGGTTGTGGCGGTAGACGGTCGGAATCTGCAGTTCGATGTAGCGGTCGGTCTTCGGGGTCGCTGCCCCGCGCTTGCTGCCGCGGACCACGGCGTGGAACCGCCGATTGATGCAGTCGCCCAGCCGCTTCGACATCGCGACCGACCGGTGCTCGGGCGTGAGGATCAGCCCGATGTTGCGCGTCGTCGTGGAGACACCGCCCCCGGGCACGCGGGCTCGGAGCCGGGAGACGGAGTCGAGGGTGCCGTTGGTGACCGGATCGACGAGGAGCGGGCCCTCCGCGATGCCCAGCATGCGTCCCTCCCGCACCGCGTTGCCCAGCACGGCCATCTCGGTGAGCCGGGTCTCCATCAGCCAGCCCCCGGCCAGGCTCGTCGTCTCGCTGTCGACGGGCACCTCGACGTGGAGGTCGAAGCGATCTCCCTTGCGGATGCCGGGCGGAAGGGAGGCATACACCCAGGCCAGTGATGTCGCGGGGGATGCCAGCAGCGTGTTCGGCTCGACCACGCCGCGCTCCTGCATGTCGGTGAGCAGCATCTGCCGCTGTGGCCCGGGGGCGGGATCGCTGCCGGTGCCGGCGAGGCCGGTGATCAGCGCGGCCCGCTCGATCCGCAGGGCGTTGAGGCCCCAGGGAGTGGTGTAGTCGCCGACGAGCCGGGTGTCGGCCTCCATGTCGGCGAGGGCCTCGATCTCGGGGCTCTGGCTGCGGATGGCGGGGCCGGCGCAGCCCGCCGCCAGCGCGGATGCCGCGCAGGCGAAGAGACAGGCGAGCCGTGTGGCGGGCGTGCGGACGGGGCGCATGGGGCGGCGGTCCATGGCGGGGCAGAACGCGGCGCCGGCGGGAAGGCCGGACGCCGGGAAACGGGCCGGGAAGGTAGGCGCCGCCGCGGGCAGGGTCAACGGGGGTTTCGCGTGGCGCGGGGGCGAATTTCCGCCGCGGAACCGGCTTGGCCCGGCGGCCGGGCGGTGCTAGTTTCCGCCCCCCGATGTCCGCGTCGCGGCTTCCCGCGACCGCCATTTTCCGCCCATGGAGCGCAGCACGTGACGGCCCTGCACACGAACGGTCTTGGAATCCACGTCCGCTGGATGATCCGCAGAGACATGCCGGAGGTGCTGGCGATCGAACACGAGGCGTTCGAGTTTCCCTGGTCGGACGAAGACTTCACCCGCTGCCTCCGGCAGCGCAACTGCATCGGCATGGTCGCGGAGGTGGCCGACTCCGTCGTCGCCTTCATGATCTACGAACTGCATCGGGCCCGGCTACACATGATCAACTTCGCCGTCGCCCGCACGCACCGCCGGCTGGGAGTCGGCACCCACATGATGGAGAAGTTGTGTGGCAAGCTGACGCCCGACCGGCGGAGCCGCGTGGTGCTCGAGGTCCGCGAGACCAACCTGCCCGCGCAGCTGTTCTTTCGCACGCTGGGCTTCCGCGCGACCTCGGTGCTCAAGGATTTCTACCAGGACACCACCGAGGACGCCTACCTCATGGAATACTGCTTCGATTCCCAGCCGGCGGCCATGCCGCGCCGCCTGGCCGGCTGATCGAAGCCGACACCGCCATGGTCCGCTCGCGCAGCTGGTCGACCGCCGCCGCCGCCGTGTCTGCCGCCGCGAACAGCGTGCACACCGGCCCGCCCGCCGGGATCGTGCGGCCGGCTGCCGGAATGTCGGCGATCGCCGGATGGCCCGCGGCGGACCACAGCCCCTGCCAGGCTGCCACGCGGGCGAGCCAGGCCGCGTCGACGGCGATGGCATGTGGAGCGTAGAGCACCGCCTTGGCCCACCGTGGCGGGGCGGTCGATGCCGTGGGCGTCGGGGCGGGCTCGGCACCACAGGCCGCGAGGTGGGCGGCGGCGATCGACTCGCCCGTCGCGCGTTCGATCAGTTCCATCGAGGCGCACGGCCGGGGATTGACCTCCACCACCCAGACGACGCCCGCCGCATCGACGACGGCATCGGCGCCGACGGCGCCGCGCAGTCCGCATCCCGCCAAGGCGGCGCCGAGGGCCGTGAACTGGCGACGCACCGCGGCGGGCAGGCCGGCGAGCGGCTCGTCGATCGAACCGCAGTAGGCGAACGGCCGGGCATGGCACCACGGCAGGCCCAGCAGCTGGCGGCTCGCGCCGAGCAGCCGGCTGCCGGCAGCCGAAACGATGTAGGAGGCCGACCAGGCGGTGCCGACGATGCGGCGCTGCCACACGGTCGCGTGCGGCGGCTTCGGTGTCGCGGTCTCCCAGGGCGCGATGCCGCGGCCGCCGGCACCGGCCATTGGTTTCGCGAGGAACGATCCATCACGCGGCAGGCCGCGCGGATCGGCGTGGCACTCGGGTGATGCGAGCCCCGCATCCTGCACCAGCCGTTGCAGCGACCATGGATCGCGGACGCAGGCCAGGGATGCGGGCGGGCTGCCCAAGAGCGGGCGGTCGCGGGCGATCGCGCGGATGACGTCGGGATGGTTCTCCAGCGCGCCCAGGAAACAAAAAGCCGCGGCCGGAAACGACCGGGCCGCGGCCACGAGCCCCGTCGGGTAGCCGCCGGCCAGGTCACGCACGCACGCGGTCGCGGCTGCGGTGGCCCGCAGGTCGAGATCGTCGAACAGGTCGGCTGCGTAGACCCGCCGACCGGCGCGGGCGGCCGAGACGGCGAAGGCCCGGGCGGAGCCGCCGATGACCACCAGCGGCATGAAAGCGTCGTGCATGGAACTCACGGACGGGCTGCGGCGGCTTGTCGCCAAGGGCGTCCATGGTATTCTGGCGGCCCGAATCGCGTTCTTGGGAACGTGTCTACCCTTGTTTCATGTCCACGACGGAGAATCTGCCCATGTCGATGTTCATTGGTGAGGCCCTGAGCGGTGACGGGAATGAGATTGCCCACATCGACCTGCTGATCGGCAGCAAGGACGGCCCGGTCGGCGTGGCCTTCGCCAACGCCCTCGCCCGGCAGAGCGAGGGACACACCAACCTGCTCGCCGTGCTCACCCCCAACCTCGCCGTCAAGCCGGCCACGGTGATGATCACGAAGGTGACGATCAAGGGCATGAAGCAGGCCGTGCAGATGTTCGGCCCGGCGCAGGCCGCGGTCGCAAAGGCCGTCGCCGACAGCGTCGCCGCCGGCGTCATCCCGAAGAGCGATGCCGAGAACCTGGTCATCGTGTGCGGCGTCTTCATCCATCCGGCCGCCGCCGACGACAAGAAGATCTATGACTACAACTACGAGGCCACGAAGCTCGCCATCGCCAACGCCATGAAGAGCAGCCCGTCGGCCGACGAGATGATCGCCGGCAAGGACAAGGCCGCGCATCCGTTCCGCGGGTTCTGAGTTCACGGCGGCGGGGCCATCCATGGCCCCCGCCGCCTTGGGCCATCGCGGGGAACGCCGAGGGTTCCCCGGATGGCCCGGCCGCCGTCGTGGCGGCCGCTGGGACAACGGCGCGTTTCGGGTGATCATGTCCCCCGCCGCCTTGGGCCATCGCGGGGAACGCCGAGGGTTCCCCGGATGGCCCGGCCGCCGTCGTGGCGGCCGCTGGGACAACGGCGCGGTTCGGGTGATCATGTCCCCGCCGCCTTGGGCCATCGCGGGGAACGCCGAGGGTTCCCCGGATGGCCCGGCCGCCGTCGTGGCGGTTTGCACGTCATCCGCAACTGCCTCCATGCCGAGAAGCCCGAAGCTTCAGTTTGCGTGTTGCGTGTTCTCCAGTCTTGCTCTCGGCTTGACTCGCGTGAACGGCACAAAAAGCCCCCGGCGGAAGCCGGGGGACTCCGGGTAACATGCCTTCCCAGCTACCATGCTGCGCGAGCTTGAACCGGGAAATCACGTGCCTTCATGCGGCATAGACAGCGAGCCGGTGTTCGTTCCCGGAGTCCCCGGGCTCCCGCCCGGGGCTTTTCGGAACGGTGGCGAGACCGCTTCCCTGTTCACAGGGTCTTCGAACACGGTTCGCCAATGGACTCGTGCATCGGCGATGCCCTGTCAAGCCACTCGTCGCAACATCAAAAAGCGTAGACTGAGGGAATCCGCGGCGCGCGCGATCATGCCGCCCGCAAGCCGCGTTGGGCGCGCCACCTCCTGAACAACTCCAGGCCATGCCGAAAAACATCCTCATCCAATTTGACTGCGATCCCCAGCCGAGCACGTTCGACGCGGTCGTCGCCGTCGACGCGGGCGCCGACGTGCTGCTGCGACACGGCGGCGTGACACCGGAAACGGTCGCACCGCTCGTCCACGGGGCGATGTTCACCCGGGGTGGCGAAGACCTGAAGGCGACGGCGATCTTTGTCGGCGGTTCCGATGCCGCGGCCGCCGAGGCGGTCGCGGCGCGGGTGCGGAAAACCTTCTTCGGTCCTGTTCGGGTGGGCGTGCTCGTCGATCCCAACGGCGCCAACACCACCGCCAGTGCCGCCGTGATCGCGGCGGCACGGCATGTGGCCCTCGGGCCGGGCTGCCACGCGGTCGTGCTCGGGGGCACGGGGCCGGTCGGTCAGCGGGTCGCCCGATTGCTCGCCGGCAAAGCCGCCCGGGTGACGCTCGTCTCGCGGTCCCTTGACCGGGCCGCCGCGGCGGTCCGCAGGATCGAGGCCGCCGTGCCGCACGCGTCCATCACCGCCTGCGGGGCCGATCGTCCGGCGATCGCCACGGCGGACGTGATCGTGGCTGCCGGGGCGGCGGGGGTCACGCTCCTCGACGAGGCGGGCCGGCGTGGGGCGACCGCGGCCCGCGTGATCATCGACCTCAACGCCGTGCCGCCGGCGGGCGTCGCAGGCATCCTGGCCACCGACAAGGCGCGGCCCGAAGGCCAGACAGTCCTCTATGGAGCGCTGGGGGTCGGCGGCACGAAGATGAAGATTCACAAGGCCGCCATCGCCCGTATCTTCGCCGATACGGCGGCCTTTCTCGACGCCGAGGAACTGCTCGCGATCGGGGAACGGCTGTAGCGACGGGGCCCTCCGTGGCGCATGCCTCCAGGCATGCGAATGGGCGTCTGCGCTTCTCAAACCCGCATGCGCACGCCTGGAGGCGTGCGCCACGGGACCGGTCGTCGTGCCCGACTGCCGGCAAGCCCGAAGCGAGCAGACCGGAAACCGCTCCTCATTCACTCGGCTCACGCGACGGGCCCCTCCGTGGCGCATGCCTCCAGGCATGCGAATGGGCGTCTGCGCTTCCCAAACTCGCATGCGCACGCCTGGAGGCGTACGCCACGGGGCCGGTCGTCGTCACGTTCACCGCTGTCAGCGGCCCATGCCGAGCACCACCGCGATCGCGATCAGGATCGCGGCGCCCGTCAGCAGCATGACGATGTTGCGGCGGCGCCGGCGGGCGTCCTTTTCCGCTGGTGTCAGACACCGCAGTGCGATCGCGTTCGAGCCGCGGCCCACCGTCTTCACCGGTTCGCGAAACTGCAGGTCGGAGGAGGGGGCCGCCGAGGCGAGTTCGTTGTCCGGGACCGCGCAGGTCGGCAATGGCTCGGCCGACTCGGTGGCGGCAGGCCGCTGCGTCGGCTCGACGGGGGCCGCGATGATTTCGGGGGCCGGCGTGGCGGGAGTTGCGGCCACCGGTGGTGCCGGCGTCGGCGTGGCCGTCGGCCGCGGCACCAGAAACGCCGCGGCACACTGGGGGCAACAGGCCGACGCGCCGGCCATGGCGGCGGTGGCCGCAAACCAGCCGCCGCAGGCCGGGCAGGCCACGACGAAGAGCGACGGGAGCGAGGCGGTGTCGGTCATGGCTGGGGTGGGGGAGGTTCGGACGCGAGAGGATCCGACCGTCGCCAGTGTCGCGCCGCGATCGCATCGATCAAGCCGGGCATGAAGCGGGCGGCGAAGGCGAAGCTTTTCGCCCGCCAGCCGGGCACGACCTCGCTCCGGCGCCGGATCAGGCCATCGACCACCGCCCGCGCCGCCCGCTCCGCCGGCATCGGCCGTGCCTGCGACCACGCCGGCCTCCGGCCGACGAGCAGATTCTCCCAGAACTCCGACTCGATCGGACCGAGCCCCACATGCAGCACGTCGATCTGGTCGGCCGCGAGTTCCATGCGCAGCGTGCCGGCCAGCGACCGCAGCGCCGCCTTCGCCGCGCAGTAGGCGCCGTGGAGGGGCAAGGGATGGAGCCCGAGGATGGAGCCGACGAGCACGATGCCGGGGTCGGCCGACCGGCGGAGCAGCGGCAGGCTGGCCCGCACGAGGTCCGCCGGCGCGAGAAAGTCGATGTCGAGGATTCGGGCACAGGTGCCCGGGTCGGCGGCGCCGAACGCGCCGATGGCGCCGCTGCCGGCCGCCGCCACGACGATGTCGAGCCCGCCGAGCCGATCGGCCGCCATGCCCGGCAGCCGGCCGCGGAAGTCCGGGTCGGTGAGATCTCCGGCCACGCCGTGGATCCCGGTCGCCGCACGCACGAGCGTGTCGAGCCGATCCGCCCGCCGGGCCGTCGCCAGCACGCCGCAGCCGCGGCGGGCCAGTTCCATGGCGATCGCCCGCCCCAGCCCCGACGACCCGCCCGTCACCAGCGCGCAGCGGCCCGAGAGGTCGCGGGATCGCGGTCGGACGCGGGGCGGTTGCGGCATCGTGTCACCGTGCCGCGACGTCGTCACGAGCGACCGGCTGTTCGCCGGCGCTGACGTGCGGAGTGACCACGGCCTCCGCCGCGTCGATCTGGCCGAGCAGTGCCGCGGGAACGCGGCAGTGGATCGTCACGGAATCGTCGCTGAAGTGTCGCGACAGCACCTCGCCATGCCGACCCAGCCAGGCGAGCAGCCGGCCGTTGCCCGGGTCGGTCCGCACATCGACGTCGCGGAAGCCGCGGCCCAGGCAGTCGCTGGCGGCACGGGCGAGGAGCGGCATCCCTGTGCCCGTCCGCGCCGAGATCGCGATCGCGTGCGGGTAGCGGGCCAGCAGTCGCTCGCGGTCCATCCGGTCGGGCAGGGCGTCGATCTTGTTGAGCACGAGGAGCGTGTCCTTGTCCTCGACGCCCAGTTCCTCGAGCACCGTCCGCACCGCCGCGATCTGGGCGTCGACGAGCGGGCTCGACGCGTCGGCGACGTGCAGCAGCAGGTCGGCCTGCCGCGTCTCCTCCAGGGTCGCCTTGAAGCTCGCGATCAGCCGGTGCGGAAGGTCGCGGATGAAGCCCACCGTGTCGCTGAGGAGCACCGGGCCCCAGCCGGGGAGCCGCCACCGCCGCGTGCGGGTGTCGAGCGTGGCGAAGAGCTTGTCCGCGGCGAGTTCGTCGGCGCCCGTCAACGCGTTGAGCAGCGTGCTCTTGCCGGCGTTGGTGTAGCCGACGAGGGAAACGGTCATGTGTTCGTGGCGGGCGGCGACCTGCCGCTCCCGGCGGGCGTGAATCTCGCCGAGCTCCTGCTTGAGATCGTGGATCCGTTTCTCGACGAGCCGCCGGTCGACCTCGAGCTGCTTCTCGCCGGGGCCGCGCATGCCGATCCCCATCTTGAGCCGCGAAAGGTGCGTCCACATCCGCTTCAGCCGCGGCAGCGAGTATTCGAGCTGGGCGAGCTCCACCGCCAGCCGGGCCTCGTAGGTCCGCGCCCGGGCGGCGAAGATGTCGAGGATCACCTCCGACCGGTCCAGCACCTTGAGCTTCAGTTCCTGCTCCAGGTTGCGGGTCTGCGCCGGTGAGAGGTCGTTGTCGAAGATCACGACGTCGGCTTCGTGGTGGGCGGCGAGGGTGGCGAGTTCGGCGACCTTGCCCTTGCCGAGGTAGGTTGTCTGGTCCGGCGTCTCGCGGCGCTGCGTGAGCTCGGCGACGACGTGCGCGCCGGCGGTCGCGGCGAGTCCGGCCAGTTCGTCGAGGGGATGCTCCGGATCGACGGGCGGGCGGAGGAGCACGCCGACCAGCACGGCCTTTTCGCTCTGCACGCTGGTGCTCCGGCCGCGGTCCTTCACTCCTCGTCCTCCGCAGCGTCTTCCGTGGCCCCGGCCAGCTGGCAGCAGCTCTGCCACCGCCGCGTGTCGAGCAGCCCGTCGGCGACGGCGTGCTTCACCGCACACTCCGACTCGTGCGTGTGGGTGCAATCCGGAAAGCGGCACAGGTTGGCCAGCGGCCGCAGGTCGCGAAACGCGGCCGGCGCCTCCGCCGGCACCAGTTCCCAGAGCTGGAACTGCCGCACGCCCGGGGTGTCGGCAAACCAGCCGCCGAAGCGGTTGGGCAGGAGCCGGGCGGTCGTGGTCGTGTGTCGGCCCTTCTCGTTGTCGCGGCTCACTTCGGCCACGGGCAGCGCGAGCCCCGGATCGAGCGCGTTGAGCAGCGACGACTTGCCGACTCCGCTCTGACCGACGACCGCGGTCACCCGCCCAGTCAGCTCGACCGCCAGGCGGCCGAGGCCGACGCCCGTCGCCGCGGAACAGAGGATCACCGGGTATCCCATGCGGGCGAAGACGCCGGCCATGGGCACGAGCGTGGCCGCCGGCACCAGGTCGAGCTTGTTGATGCAGATCAGCGGCCGGATGCCGGACGACTCGGCGGCGACCAGCAGCCGGTCGACCAGCCCGGGCTTGAGGCCGGGCAGCGCCGCACTGCCGACGATCATCACCTGCTCGACGTTGGCGACGATCACGTGCCGCCGGCCCCGGCTGTCGCGGCACAGCGCCGTGCGGCGCGGTTCGATGGCCTGGATCACGCCCGCGGTCGCGTCGCCCCGCACCCGCACCCAGTCGCCGGCCGCCACGGGATGGCGGTGATCGGTGGCGACCGTCCGCAGGATGCGGCGGGTGGTACAGCGGACGACCGTGCCGTCGGGGTCGCGGACGAAACTGTCCAGGCCGTGCACGTGCATCACCTGACCGCGCCACGTGCCAGCCGCCGGCTCCGTGGCCAAGGCGTCGATGCCGTCACCGGAAGAGTCCGCGGCCACGATGGTCCGCCGCCGCGTCAGCTCGCCCTTGCCGGAAATGCGTTCCGTGGCCGGCTGTGCATCCGTGTGGTCGGGGTCGCGATCCATGCTCCGCGTCAGGTCACCGCCGCGGCGGCGGGTGGATCTGTTCTTGCGGAAGTCGATGCGGATCTTGCGGTGCCTCGCCATGGGGAAAGTGTAGCAACGCCCGGACGGCAGCGGGTTTCCACGGTCGGCATGTCTCGCATCCTGCTCGGGCAGACTTGTTCCACAGTCTGCTGACTGTCCGTGGACAAAGCCTTCCATGGCCTTTGTCCACTTGGCCGACCGGTGGAAACGCCAAGGGTTTCCACGGTCGGCATGCCTCGCATCCTGCTCGGGCAGACTTGTTCCACAGTCTGCTGACTGTCCGTGGACAAAGCCTTCCATGGCCTTTGTCCACTTGGCCGACCGGTGGAAACGCCAAGGGTTTCCACGGTCGGCATGTCTCGCATCCTGCTCGGGCAGACTTGTTCCACAGTCTGCTAACGCCGCTCTCGGCCGACCGTGCGTTGGTCCGGAGGCCGCCGTGTTTCCAGGCCGGCCGATTCGAGCAGGGAGCGACCGAAGATGCTCTCCTGGGCAGAGGGCTCCGCCGGAAGCTCGCTCGCCCCGAGTTCCGCCGGCTCGTACGAGACCTCGTATTCGTGCTTGGCGATGGACAGCTTGTCGCCCGGCGCGATCCGCTGCTCCGTCACCCGGACCCCGTTGACCTTCGTCCCGTTGCTGCTGCCCAGATCCCTGACATGCCAGTAGCCGTTGACCAGCGTCATTTCGCAGTGGTGGCCGGAGACGTTGGGAAACCGCAGCACGATGTCGGCGCTCTCACGGCGGCCGACCATGAGCGTGGTCTTGAGGAGGGGAATCGGGTCGCCGCCCCCAAGCGGCTGAAGCTCGCCGTACATGGTGTGGTTCTCGAGGTGGATGGACCGGGAATGGTCTGCCGGGGCCGGGAACGCCGGAAAAACCATCGTCCCCACGCCCTGAATCTCCCACGAAGGTAGGCGGGAACCACGACTTGGTCAATCGGCGGCCGTGCCCCGTCCGGTGCGGTAGAATCTTGCGGCGCGACGATTCTGAAGGAGAGGAGCGGGCCGGGTGACCGCCGGCCGCCGTGAGGCGGCGGGAGGAAAGTCCGGGCTCCACAGGGTGCGATGGTGGGTAACGCCCACCGGCCGCGAGGCCAGGGACAGTGCCACAGAAAACAAACCGCCTGCCGGGCTTCGGCCCGGCAGGTAAGGGTGAAACGGTGAGGTAAGAGCTCACCAGCAGGTCGGGTGACCGGCCTGGCTCGGAAAACCCCATCGGGAGCAAGGCCAAGCAGGAAGAAGTCGTCCGGCCCGCGAGGGCCAAGGCGACGCGAGGCGACCCGCCTCGCTTCAGCTTCCGGGTCGGCTGCTGGAGGCCCCGGGCAACCGGGGTCCTAGAGAAATGGTCGCCGCCGCGGGCCTGCAAAGGGCCGTGGAACAGAACCCGGCTTACAGGCCCGCTCCTCTCCTTCGTTTTTTGGCTTGCCGCGCTGGG
>Ga0315906_10000584_pt1 | contig 58130 bp, 45 predicted proteins | sample LakEriMetagenome_4_FD_203526 | JGI IMG/M metagenome (GOLD analysis project Ga0315906, IMG submission 203526) | Freshwater fungal communities from buoy surface, Lake Erie, Ohio, United States - Buoy 2 MA122 | ecosystem: Environmental > Aquatic > Freshwater > Lake > Lake biofilm | place: USA... | reverse complement strand
AAACACGTTCACCAAATCTCCACAATATGGATTCTTTATTTTTATTAGATGCAACTACAGCGATCGCTAAAACGGACTACGTTTCGTTTACTTTCTTTGTAGGCACAATGGCTATGATGGCCGCTTCGGTTTTTTTCTTTTTTGAGTTGAACAACACAAGTCAAGAGTGGCGCACTTCGGTATTAGTATCGGGTTTGATCACTTTTATTGCTGCAGTTCACTACTACTACATGCGTAGCTATTATGCTGAAACGCATGATTCTCCAACCTTCTTCCGTTACGTAGATTGGTTGTTAACTGTGCCTTTGATGTGTGTTGAGTTCTACTTAATCACAAAAAAAGCTGGTGGTACAACAAGTTTATTATGGAAAATGATCTTAGCTTCTGTTGTAATGTTGGTAACAGGTTACATGGGTGAAGCTGGATTGGGTAATGCTACAGTATGGGGTACAGTAAGTGCGCTTGCTTATTTCTACATCGTTTATGAAGTATGGTTAGGCGATGTTAAGAAATTAGCTACAAGTGCTGGTTCAGCTGTTGCTTCTGCAAACAAAGCATTAGGTTGGTTTATTTTAGTTGGTTGGGCTATCTATCCTTTAGGATATTTAATCGGAACAGCTGAAGGACAATGGTATGCAGGATTTGCAAATATCGGCTTGGATATGAATATTATTTACAACATCGGTGATGCTGTAAATAAAATCGGATTCGGTCTTGTTATATATGCATTGAGCAGAAAAGCTGCTTAATTCATCCTATCTTTAAGGGGCGAGTGCATAACTCGCCCCTTTTTTTATGCCTACTATATGCAAATAAAGCTCAGACAACTTCTTTTAGTCATCGGATTCGGTTTAGCCTTGTTACATACCTATTTTCCATTATCAACGAATCAGCAATTAGTGGTCTTATTTGTTACCTTATTTACATTGGGAATACCCCACGGCGCATTAGATTTTTATATAGATCAAAGAATTAATACTGGAGCCGATAAAAAACACGGCTATCTCTTTTTATTCAAATACCTTATGAATATGTTGGTCTATGGTTTAGTTTGGTATTTTTTGCCAACCATTGCCATCCTTATATTCATTGGATTAACAGCATTCCACTTTGGGGAAATAGATTGGTTGGGGAAAAGCTATAACGGGATACATAAATTATGTTATAGTATTTTAGGCCTAAGCTGGATCTTGTTTCTACTCAGTAAAAACATCCACACAGCAATCGATGTATTTGTATTACTAGGCCAATCCAAAATGCAGGCAAACGAGTATATCCATTATGCAAATATCGTGTTACCTATTTCTCAAGCTACGCTTGTTGGGATTCACATCGTTTTGTTCTTTGCCCACAAATATTTTTTTTCAGATACAAAGCAATTATTTTTTGCAGTCATGCAAATTGGATGCTTAACTATTTTAAATATGCTCTTGCCACTTTGGCTATGTTTTAGTTTTTATTTTGGACTATGGCATTCTGTTTTGTCTTTTGATAAAATAAGACAAGAGTTTGAAATGGAAAACAGTTTTTTAGGCTGGAAAAAATTACTCACCAAGGCTATACCTTATGCGGCAGTGGCATGGACAGGTATTATTGTATTTATTTATTTTTCCTTAGAAGCATGGAGTATCAAAGAAGTCATGCCGCTTTTATTTATAGGCATTGCAGTGCTTGCCCTACCTCACTTACAGGTGTTTACAAAAATTAAATTAGATAAGTCTAAATAGTTTAATTAAGATTCGAATCAACTATTTTGGTATTGTCAAATAGGGCACAAATTGCTTTTGCCAGATCAGATAACCTTTGGAATTCATATGTAATTTGTCCGCAATAAAAATATCCTGAAGTACCATTTTATTTTCATCCAACATAAAACTATGTACGTCTAAGTATTGGATGTTTTTTTGTGTGCCTATATAAGCTTGGATTAATTTATTCGCTTCCAAAAATTTTGATTCTAAATGCCATCTGGCTACGCTTGGTTTAAGAGAAACAAAAATTATTTTAGTAGATCTTGGTAATTTATTTAACAAGATAGTATGTAAGATTTTAAATCGATCTAATACAGTTGCAGGACTTACCGTATCCACATCTGCCATGTCATTTTCACCACAATAAATAAACACCTGACTAGGCTGGTACTTTATGATCGCCTCGTCTACATAATAAATCAGATCAACCAATGAAGCACCGCCAAATCCTCTATTAATAATTGGATATCCTGGAAAATACATGGCTACATCTTTCCACCTTGTAAAAGAGGAACTACCAGCAAATACAATTTGCCCCTTGGGCGGCATGACAATACTATCTGACTTTTGAAATTGAAGGATTTCTTGCTTAAATGGTTGTGCCTGAAGTCTTGAATTAAACTGGCCAATACAAAATGCACAACATAAAATACATGCAGTTTTAAAAATGGCTTTATGTAGATAATTCATCGCATTTGTTTATTGGTAATCCGATTCATTATAGTCTTCCTCACCAAAACTGTCCAGATTCATCATACTGCTCATTAAATCATTGAATTCAATCTTGCCATCAATCATTTTTTTATTGATCAATGAAAATGCTGCTAAACCATGCAATACAAATTCCATCAATAAAGCAGCTTCTTTTTCGTTGGCTTGAGGATAGTATTTTTTGACTAAACCAAATAAGCCATCCACTTTGTATAAAGCAATGACCTTGTCTGCGTCTTTCATATCCAACAATAGGTTCAGATGATTGCCTCCATCAAACCAAGTAGTAATTGCCTTATATGGGTTGTCTAGAGCTTTTTCTTCTCCCTTTTTATTGACCATTTTCTTTTTCTTCAATAATTCAGGGTTGGGGAAGTATTCGATAAACTGCGTACGAATAGATTTATTCAATAAATTCAACGCAACCTCATAAGGACCTTCTTGTTCGCCCTCATAAACCAATTCAATCTTTCCAGTGATGGAAGGAATGATGCCCATTAAATCACTGATCCAAACATAAGTATGTTTTTCGTTGTGGATGATCGCACGACGCTCGGCAGAACTAATGGCGTTTTCAAATGCTGCAATAGTTAAACGCGCACTGACCCCGCTTTTCTTATCTACAAATTCATTCGATCTTGCTTCAAAAGAAACCTGTTCAATCAAGCGCTTGATTAAATCACTAATATCCACTCTTTGTTTTTGTGCTTCTAAAATGTCTGCCTCTTGTTCGGTGATCGCTAAAGAAGTTTCTAAGGTTTTAGGATAGTGTGTTAATATTTGACTTTCAATTCTGTCTTTTAATGGCGTAACAATACTTCCTCTATTGGTATAATCTTCTGGGTTCGCAGTAAAAACAAATAAAATATCCAAAGGCATACGCAATTTAAAACCACGTATTTGAATATCGCCTTCTTGTAAAATATTAAATAAAGACACCTGAATTCTTGCTTGTAAGTCTGGTAATTCATTAATTACAAAAATGCAGCGATTGCTTCTTGGAATAATTCCGTAATGAATTACTTTTTCATCAGAAAAACTCAATTTTAAATTCGCCGCTTTGATTGGATCAATATCGCCAATTAAATCTGCCACACTTACATCGGGCGTAGCTAGCTTTTCGCCATAACGCTCAGATCGGTGTAGCCAATGAATTGGCGTGTCGTCTCCATGTTCTGCAATCAAATCCTTTGCAAACTTACTTAAGGGTTTCAATGGGTCGTCATTCACTTCGCTGCCCATAATCACTGGAATGTATTCGTCTAACAAGTCTGTCATCTGACGTGCCATTCTAGTTTTAGCTTGTCCGCGTAATCCTAAAAATAAAATATTATGTCTACTCAATAGTGCACGCTCTGTGTCTGGTATAACCGTGTCTTCGTAACCTAAAATACCCGTGAAAGGATTTTCTTTATTTTGCAAACAACCAATTAAATTATCGCGTACTTCGTCTTTGATAGACTTAGACTGATAACCAGATTTAATTAATTGGCCAAGGGTATTGATTTTTTCAATGCCCACTAATTTCTTAGATTCAGATGCTGTTTTATTCGCCACTTCTTTTTTCATTTTAATATACTGTTTTTCGCTTTCCACTTTCAAAATCATTGAATATAAAACTTCCTAGTTTATCTAAAGATGCGAAAAATGCTTTACCATGATTCATCTCTGTAAACTCCTCCACAAATTTTTGTAAATAAGGATCGGATGCAATCATGAAAGTTGTTACTGGTATTTTTAACTTCTTACACTGCGCCGCCAAATTTAAACAACGATTTACTACTTTTCGGTCTAATCCAAAACTATTCTTATAGTATTTAGATCCAATTTTTAAACATGTAGGTTTACCATCGGTAATCATAAAAATCTGCTTGTTTGGATTTTTACGACGACGCAATAAATCCATCGCCAATTCTAAACCAGCAACCGTATTGGTATGATAAGGCCCAACTTGTAAATATGGAAGATCTTTAATTTCAATACTCCATGCATCGTTACCAAATACAACAATATCGATGGTGTCTTTAGGATATTTAGTAGTGATTAATTCACACAAAGCCATCGCCACTTTTTTTGCTGGGGTGATACGATCTTCGCCATATAAAATCATAGAATGCGAAATATCAATCATCAATACAGTAGAAGTCTGTGTTTTAAAATCACTTTCACGAATGAGTAAATCGTTTTCTTCCATCCTGAAATGATCTACCCCATGGTTGATCTGCGCATTACGGATACTCTCAGTAAAATCTACCTGGTCAATATTGTCTCCAAATTGATAGGCCCTTGTATCTGGACTAAGTTCTGCGCTGGGTCCGGTTTTATTGGTTTGGTGATTGCCCTTGCTCCCTTTTTTAAGCTTCCCAAATATGTCTTCCAGACTCTTTTTGCGGATCGTCTGCTCTGTTTTGGATGTAATTTTAAAAGTTCCATCTGGACTATTTTCCTTTAAATAGCCGTTTTCCTTTAAATCTTCGATAAAATCACCCATCCCATAGTCGTTATTGGTGAATTTATGTTTTCGGTCTAATTGATTGAGCCAGTCTAAGGCCTCGGTAGCATCCCCATTGGTGTAATTCAATAGTTCAGTAAACAGGTCGAGCATCTGCTCAAACATGGTTTTGCTATTTTCTCCAGCCTTAAATGGGGTAAATTGAAATCCGATCATAAGAACGACAAATTAGCGATTTTATAGCCAAAATGATTACGAATTGGGGTTTTTTTGATTAAAATCGGCAAAAAATGAACAAAATTAACAAATTATACCATGGCCAATTTTGAGGAAATTTCTCGTAATCTTAATAGAAAATTTGAATGCGGAATAATCAAATTATTTTATTCTTAATTCGCGATTTGTGAATTTATTGGAAAAAATGTATTTTTAACTCATGAAATCACATAAAGGAATGCGCCCTCAAGATATCGTGGTGCTCCTAAAAATTTTTACTCTAGGGGAGGAAGATTGGCGGAATAAAGACCTTTCTAGTAGTTTATTCATCAGTCAGTCAGAGGTATCGGAGTCCTTGAATCGATCTTTGTATGCAGGATTGATTGGTATAGATAAGAAAACCATTCAGAAATCAGCCTTTTTCGGGTTATTGGTTTATGGACTTAGGTATATGTTTCCTGTACAAGCCGGCACATTGGCAAAGGGGATTCCAACAGCTACCTCTGCCCCAATATTAAGTGATGACTTCCCAAATGAAAATAATTTGGTTTGGCCAGACCCAACCATGGAAACCAGAGGTTTATTGATTGAACCACTCTATACTAATGTAATTGAAGCAGTCAAATTGGATCCTATCTTATATGATCTACTGGCTCTAGCAGAAACATTCAGAATAGGCAATGAAAAACAAGTAGCTAGGGCTAAGTATTTACTTGGTAATATTTTTGGTCAAGGAGATGATTATATTAGTTGCTAGGAGATGCCACTTTAAAATAACTTGAATAGAGTTTCAATAAATTTTGAAAACTATATAGCAAGCCCTTAGGTGAACAATAACTATGTTTAAATTTTTGTTTCACTTGAGTATGCAACCATTTTGCAAGGCTATTCCCTAAATCAGAACTTGGATCTATTTTACCAAATTCAACCACTTCCCCTTTTGTTTTTAAAATCACCAATGCTTCCTGATACAATGCCAGTAATGCTTGTGGCTTTAAGCGAAATAAATTGTACAAATGGAAGATATCAAATACCAAAAAGTAGATTTGTTGTTGACCCACTTTACTTAAACCACCATTGTTTTGTAAAAATGGACTAGTGCTTTCTGGCTCCAACCCAACTGCAGCCACCATGCCTTTAAATGGTTGAATGGTTTTTAACTTTATTAAATTAGGAGTGGCGATAAAGCTTCCCTCAAATTGTTCATTTAAATAAGTCAATTGCAACTTCCCTTTGGCTTTCAAGGGAGTACTTGATTCAATAAACAATTGCATATCATTAGAAACGGCCGTCTTGGCTTCACTTCTATTGATTTTACTATTATTGACTTTACTTGGCTTATTCAGTTCTTTTTCTATTTTTTGCTTCGATGCAGACATGTCATGATTGATTTTAAATTCATTCAATAAATCAGACCAAGAAAAAGGATAAAGGAGATTACGTTTTGGGTTTGACAGTAAGTCCTCATCGATTTTACCACCGCGGAGTTCGACTCTCTCGGTTGGCAGCCACTAAAGGCTTCTTGATGATGGGTCAAAGATACATTTTTAATAGTTATAGAATTTTGGAATCCGATAAGAAAAATTAACATCAATAATCTTTATTAATTCTAAAACAAGGGAAGGGTTAAAAAAAAGATCGTTTACAATGAAATTGTTGCACTTCGATCAAATCCTGCGCCTTCTTTAAATTTTGAATACCCTAATTGATTAGTATAAAGCCTGGTTTTGCCTATCAAAAAGGAAGGAATATTGCAATGATGATGTCCAAAAATCCAGGCATTTGGGGTCGTTTTTTGTATAAAATCTTCCAAATTTGAGGCAAAACACGCATTTATTGGGTCATTTTGATGTTTTTTGGGATAATTCATAAAACTTGGTAAATGGTGTGAGATGACCATTTTTCGATGGCAATATGAGCCCAGGGCGACCTCTAAAAATTCTAGGGCATTTTGATGAAGTTGATTGTATACGAGAGGAGTTATTTGACTACCATTCCATTGGATCTGGTTAAAATCTTGCACCCTCTTATCTACTATTTCAGTAATATGAGCGTGGATATGGGACCATAAAGTCGAAAAAATCAGTGCAATTGGACCTTCGTGGTCTGGTATTTCCTTGGTTATGTTATTGAGCAATAAGACATTAGGTCTAATTGATTCCTCAAAACTATTGGGGAAACTGGCTACATCTGACCCATAAAATTCATGATTACCCGGTAACCAGTAGGTCATTTTAAAATGGTCGGATAAGTAATTCAAAAAATCTTGATGTTGCTCCATTGCGCTAAGCGGCATCAAGTCACCAGCTATAATTAAAGTTTCTTGAACAGGAAGAATCGGCTTTTTACTCAATCTTTTTTTATTTTGAGTAAACTCTAAATGCAAATCGGATGCAAATTGAAAATTCATAAGGCTAAAACTAAACAAAGTAATTATCTTGCTGCCACAAAATATACAATATGAAAGAACAAAATTTTAACAATCACGCGCAAATGGTTCCTGGATTTCATTATCTAACTTTTGGCGGAATCATTGCTTTATTAGGCGGGTCTATTAATTATTTACTAAAATCAAGTCCTGAAAATAAATACCTAGCTTCTTTGTTGGTCTTAGCGTCTATCATTTTTGTTTTAGTGGCATGGTTTACAAGAACCTTTGCTTTAAAGGCACAGGATAGAGCCATTCGTGCCGAAGAGCATTTACGCCATTATGTTTTGACTGGGAAACTACTTCCATCTAATTTAAGAGTAGGTCAGATAGTTGCTTTGAGATTTGCGCCTGATGCTGAATTTCCTGCACTTGTCGAAAAAGCTGCAGCAAATAATTTATCAGGAAAAGAGATCAAGCAATCTATTCAAAACTGGAAAGCAGATTTTTACCGCGTATAAACTACAACATCTTTAAAAGATATATGGACCCATTACACAATGGGTCTTTTTTTTACTTAAATTTAGAAATCTAAATCCACTTTATGATCAAAAAAATAATTGCTTTACTAAGCTTAATCGTATGCACCGAGATGGGCATTGCGCAGGATCTGAACAAAGAACTAGCTCCATTAAAATGGAGAAGCATTGGTCCCTTTAGGGGAGGTAGGTCCAATATGGCGGCTGGCGTTTTAAATAACAGAGACGTATATTATATGGGTACCACTGGGGGTGGTTTATGGAAAACAGAAAACAGCGGAATCAGTTGGAATAATGTTTCTGATGGATTTTTTAAAACAGGTTCTGTGGGTGCTGTTGCAGTTGCAGAAAGTGATGCCAATATTGTTTATGTGGGCATGGGCGAACACGCAGTAAGAGGTGTGATGACGCATCATGGAGATGGTGTTTATAAAAGTACAGACGCAGGAAAGACATGGAAAAAAATGGGATTAGATGCGACACAGCATATTTCAAGAATTGCAATTGATCCAAAAAATCCAAACATTGTTTTTATTGCAGCACAGGGTGCTTTATATAGCAAATCATCTGAACGTGGTATTTACAAATCGATCGATGGTGGTGTCACCTGGAAAAAAGTATTGTATGTAGATGAAAAAACAGGTTGTGCAGAATTATCTATGGATATGCATAATCCATCCATTTTATATGCTGCAATGTGGGAGCACGGTCGTTTACCATGGCAAGTAATTAGTGGTGGTCCAGGAAGTGGATTGTATAAGTCTACCGACGGTGGTAACAACTGGGTAAAAATGGAAAATGGCTTACCAAAAGAAATGGGCAAAATGTCTATCGCTGTATCAAGGGCAAATCCAGAAAAAGTTTTTGCATTAATTGAAAGTGATTTTAGCAAAGATGCAGGTGGTTTATACGTGTCTAATGATGCAGGTGCAAATTGGTCTCAAATCAATAAAAGCCATCGCTTGATTCAACGTGCGTGGTATTATATCGAACTGTTTCCAGATCCTACCAACGAAAACAATGTTTATGTGATGAGTGCGCCTTCATTAAAATCAATTGATGGTGGAAAAACTTTTGTAGACTTTGCACGCACGCATGGTGATTACCATGATTTATGGATTCATCCAAACAATGGTAAAAATATGGTCATTGCAGATGATGGTGGTGCTGCTGTAACGCATGATGGAGGTAAATCTTGGAGTAGTCAAAACAATATGCCGACTGCACAATTTTATAGAATCAATGTAGACAACGAAGTGCCTTACAATATTTATGCTGGTCAACAAGACAATAGTTCAGTTAAAATTGCAAGTCGTGCAATTGGTGCTGGCGGAATAGATGAAAGATATTGGTCTGCATCTGCAGGTGGTGAAAGTGCCTTCTTAGCATTTGATCCAAACAATCCAAGATATGTTTTAGGTGGATCATATCAAGGCACCATCGAAGTCTTAGATACAAAAACAAAAGCTAGTACCAATATCATGGCTGCCCCAATTCAGTATTTAGGAAGAGATGCAAAAGATATTAAGTATCGTTATAACTGGAATGCGCCAATCATTTGGAGTAAGCATGAACCAAATACCTATTATCATGGTGCTCAGTATTTATTGAAAACTTCTGATATGGGAAAAACATGGAAAGAAATTTCTCCTGATTTAACCCGCAACGAAAAATCGAAGCAAGGAAGACCTGGTATTCCATTTACAAACGAAGCGGTGGGTGCAGAAAATTATGGTACACTTGCTTATGTAATGGAGTCAGTTCACGAAAAAGGTGTGATTTATACAGGTAGTGATGATGGTTTTGTTTACTTAACAAAAGATGGAGGTGCTACTTGGAAAAATATTACACCTGCTGGATTAGCAGAATGTTTAATCAATGCGATAGAAGTATCTCCTCATGATAAAGCAACGGTATACATTGCAACAACAAGGTATAAGTTCAACGATCATACACCTGGTCTATATAAATCAACTGATTATGGAACTACTTGGACTAAAATAAATACAGGTATTGCAAACAATGCATTTACAAGAGTGGTGCGTGAAGACAATGGAGTTAAAGATTTGTTGTATGCGGGCACAGAATTAGGTGTGTACATATCTAATAATGGTGGCAAAAGCTGGAGCCCATTCCAATTGAATTTACCGATCACACCTATCACAGATTTACGTGTGCATCAAAACAATTTAATTGCGGCAACATCGGGTAGATCTTTTTGGATATTAGATGATTTAAATTTAATTCGAGCATATAAAGCAGACACTAGTAATGTAAAAATGTACAAACCTGATGCAGTTTTATTAGTAATGGGGTCTAGCGAAATGGATGATAATGATGCAGATTTTACAGGCGCAAAGTCCAAAGCAGGTGTTAATCCAGCAACAGGCATGGTCTTATATTATCAGTTACCTAAGATGGATGATGGTGTTGAACTTATCATGGAAATCAGTGATGCATCTGGTAAATTAGTTAGACGTTTTAGTTCAAAGGCGGACGAAAATTATAAGCGATATGACGGCGCTCCAAGAAGAGAACCTACATTAAGCAAGGAAAAAGGCTTGAATCGTTTTGTATGGAACCTTCGTCACGCAACTATTACAGCAATTCCAAATGTATATATTGAAAGTAGTTTTAGTGGCCACAAAGCTATCCCTGGTAATTATACCATTCGTTTAATGGCAGGAGGCAAAATAATTGGCAGCACAACAGGTGTGATTGAAGCCAATCCAAATTTTGCAACGACGGCTAGCGAGTACCAGCAATATGATGATTTGATGCGATTGATGGAAAGCACAGTAACCGAAATGCATCAAATGGTGAATCAACTAAAAGACGATGCTACGCATATCGAAGCATTGGTTAAAAAATTAAAGACTGATGCAACTTATAGCGGTGAGCAATATGCAAGCTTAAAACAAAATGCAGCAAGCTTGATTACAGATTTAAAAGCATGGGATGAAGATATGATTCAAAGAAGATCAACATCTTATGATGATGTAGAGAACTTCCCAAATAAATTTACTGCGAACTATATGTTCATGATGAATCAAACAGAAAGTGATATTCCTCAAGTGAATCAACAAAATTTAGATTTATTGAAAGAATATACTGCAGAGTGGGAAAAATTAAAAGCAAGAGGACTTAACTTAAAAAATGTAGCAATTCCTGCACTCAACAAGCAATTGTGGGAGTTAGGAATGGGCGCCATTTGGTAGAGCCGGTTCTTGCTTCATTATAGAGACGCAATCCAAAGGATCTTAGTTATCAGCATTTAAAATGCTAGGCCTAGTATCTTTTGGATTGCGTTTTTCGTATTGCTTCACTTGATTGGTCAATTTCGGCTGATGTTTTCTTGGACGCTTCAATTCATATTCATAAAAAGCAGAGCCAATTTTGTTCAAAAAAGGAAAGCCAATGGTTTCCTCATCATATTTTGAATCGTTCACCACGCCATCGCTATTGACATAGACCGTAGCGGAGAGCATGTAATCTATATTATTTTTTGTATCCAACACATAAGACACATCTGTTAAGAAACCATAAGCCCATCCAACTTTATTAAAAACCCTGATATGCTTTGGCATTGCATGCGTACTATCTTGGAAAAAGAATTTCACATAACTATCATAAAAATGTGCGCTGTCATACTTGGGGTAATTGGTTTCCGATGGATACTGAGACAAATACTGTAATAAAAATAATCTATCAGCTTCGGCCATATTGAATCTATTTTGTTTTGGGACAGAAGCGGGAAATATAACAGACTGCAACATTTTTTGCATATCAACTAATGAGATATTGTTATGGCGCGTGAAATCAAAAGGCGCATTCACCACTTCGTCCTTGCTGTTCCAATATGCGTCTCCAATTAAAATGGGCGCTCCAAATTGAAAACTGTCTTTATTGTATTGAGGGGCAAGCTTTAAAATTGGCACTCCTTTTTCATCCACAAAAGTAATCCCATTGGTATGTCTATTTTGATCTTCGGTATAACCCATAAATTGTCTAGTGATCTTAGTACTGGTATACCCTTTTGCAATTAATTTTTGATTGATTGGGCCCTGACCCACAAATTGATACAATCGATTGTAGGGATCATTTTCGGATATTAAAAATGCACGTTTAATAAAATGTGCAATAGATGGTTTTTTATTTGGGGCACTTGAATCTGCAGTCATGGCAACTTGTCTTTGATAATTACTATCAATTTGAATCGTCGTGAACTTATTTACGCCAGGATGGTTCAGTTCATATAATTTTTCCATTGCCAAAAATGCAAGGGGCATTTTAACCATCGATGCGGGATTAAAATAATTACCCGCATCCGCGTTTAATGAATAGTTCGTAAAATGAGGAACACCATTTTGATCTCTATCAATTTTTGTATAGACAAGTTGATATCGATAGGTTTTTGGGCTAGCGAGTACTTTTTTAGTAACGCTATCTTGAATACCTGATAAAATGGTATTGAATGGAGCTGACCACTGCGCTGTTAATTTATTTGATATGACTAAAAGCAGCAAGCTGCAATAAAATAGACTTTTTTTCATGATAGACCTCATTGATGTATTGCAAATAAAACAAAATATATTATATTCACTAAAATAAAATTATGGACAAGAATATTCTTTTTGGTATCTGGGTTGTATCAGCCATTTATTGTGTGTACAAACTATTTAAGCGCTCTAAAAACATTTCCTTAGATGGCGTTATTGGTTATTCACCAGGATTAGAAGTGGTGATGGTGATTGTACTAGGTCCTTTATTGGCCGTGATTGACATTTCTTTAACTTGGATCAGAATCTATAAAGATGCTGAAGAAGCGAGAAGAAGGTCAAAACAATAATTAGAACTTCAAATAAAAAAGCCCTCAATAATATTTGATGGCTTTTTTATGAATAGTCTATTTGAAATGATAAGATTGTCCTTTGATTTCACAGGGGCTTTAAAAATTTACATCCCCGGATGATATTGCCTAACTGCTTTCTGAAGCACTTCTGTTTTATCCAAAGACATTCTTTTTAATTGTTGTGCTTGGTACATGGCCCTTTGGTCATTAAAATGTTTATCACCCTCATTAAAACTTGCACCAAAAGTATTCACTGATTCAATCATTGGCAGTCCACCATTTTTGGAGAATCTCACAAAATTGATGTAAGCATCTCCACTATTCATTTTTCTTTTATCTTTTCCAAAAGGCTCAGACATCACGGCGGCTAATACATCTGGCATACCGCCCTGTGGCCAGTCTTCCTTTCCTCTAACTAGTCTTTGTACCTCTCCTAATGTTAAATCTGTTCGGCCATAATTTGTTTGTAAAAAATCGTAAATGATTTGATACACTTTCACCGCTTCGTTCATCGTTAACTTGTCATTCTTGCGACCTTCCATTACAATGGGTACATTATAATAAGCCAAATTATAAATCAATGCGCCCTTACTTTCCGCAACTGCGTTATGATCCCAGTTTTTTAAAGTGGTGATGATGGATGCTAATTGAGGATATTTATTTTCATCTACCATAAACATGGAGTCGGCAGTAAATCCATATGGAAACAAAATTGGATTTGGTAATTGTCGATCAAACTTAATGCGCTTAATGTCTTCGTAACTTATTTTATCTAATTGATCAATTAAGTCTTTAGCGCGTCTACTTCTGTTATCATGATACGTTTCGTATCCATCGTTCACATCAAAATCTTTTGGATTCAAATTATCTGATTCGCTACTAGCTAAAAATGGTGAATGGTTGGCGTTGAATAAATAGCCACTTTTTGGATTCAACATTTGCGGCAAGGCGCTCAATGGTTTAAATTCATTCCATAAGGTAGCTCTTGTGTTTCCAGGCAGGGTACTGCTCCAGTGATAGCTTGTGTCTTTATTGCGGTAAGGCATTTTGCCATTGGAGATATAATAAATGGTATCCGCTTTATCTGCATACATAATATTAAACATCGGCAAGTGATTCTGCTCCAATGCCGCTTTAAAACTTGTAAAATTGGTCGCCTTATTCATGGCATACCACTGTTGCAATGCGCCTGCATCCATTAGTGCTGGCAGTCGCATTGAAAAGAATTCACCTTTTGGTGTAGACACAGTTGGACCATAGATAGACTGGTAGGCTTTTTTGTAGATTGGAAATGGGATGCCTTTGATACTTAATTTAATTTTTCGCTTTTCTAGTTTTAACCAATTGCCGTCTACTTTATATTCGCCTGGATGCGACTTACTTGTTTCTAATTGATAGATGTCGATTTTGTCTTGAAAATTAACGGTATGCGCCCAGGCTAAATTTGGCGTCACACCATGAAAAATCATAGGGGCACCTGGAAACAATCCGCCTAGAATATTCCAGCCGTCTTCGCTTTGTAGATGTGCTTCATAAAATGCGGTTGGTCCTTCAATGGGCTGATGTGCGTTGATCACTAACATTGTTTCGTTGGAAGTAGATTTTTTAGCATTGATCGCAAATGCATTACTGCCTTCGCCCGTGAAGCCTTCTAATTTTGGAATGGTACCATTTAAAATTTTTGGCAAGGCTTTGTCAACTCCACAAAAAATGGCAACTGAAAAAGCAGCAGATGCTAAATATTCTTCGATGGTAATTGGGAACACATGTTTGTTCAACACTTTATCAGGATGTGCATTGGCATAAGCTTCTAATCCCAACAAATAGCCTTTTATCAATTGTATAAACTTAGGATCAAACTGATTCATTTGTGCCTGCACGGTTGCCTTTGTATTTAATAAACCAAAAACAAAATCAATGGGTGCTCCTTTTTTTCCTAAATGTGTTGCTACTTTTCCTTTTCCTGTTAAGATCAACATTTGCATAGTTGCAAAATCATCTTCTGCATGTGCCCAAGCAAGGCCATACGCCACTTCGGGATCGGTGGGTGCAAAAATATGCGGCACGCCAAAACTGTCTCTAGCAATATTGATCTGCTCTGTTCGAATGATAGGAGGATTCAAATATTGTGCAGATGAGGATATGATGCAAAATAGGAATGAGAAAACAAGTAAATAACGCATTGGGTTGTTTTAAGCTCGAAAATAAATAAAAGGTAAACCAAGAATTGATTTGACTAAATTATTAAAAAATTTCTAATGAGTCGATAAAATAGGATGAAAGGTTTCTGGTCTTTGATGTAAAAATTAAAATAGTTTAACATTTATATGTAAATAGAAATTGGAATAGTTTATACCTTCGTTGATAATAAATATGGCACAAATAACTCGTTATCTCCTTCTTATATGCATGATGCTTTGCATTTTTCAAATTCAATTTGCTTTTGGACAAGAAAAATTCGTTTTAAACGGAAATATTAAAGACCAAGCAACCGGAGAGGCCATGATAAGGGCCGTAATCAGAATTGAAGAGCTACCAAATCTCGGAGTGCTTTCCAATGAATATGGGTTTTATGCCATTGCTTTACCAAAGGGAAAATATACGGTTATTGTTTCGCAATTAGGATATGAGAAATACAAGGAACAGGTAAGGCTTGATAGTAATTTAAATTTAACTATTTTATTGAGGTCTGCTAATACTTTGAAAGAGGTAGTCGTTGAAAGCGGAAGAAAAAATGACAACCTTCTAAAACCTCAAATGGGCACAGAGACACTCAATCTAAATGCCATTAGCAAAGTGCCTGTTATTTTTGGAGAAAAAGATATTTTAAAAACACTTCAACTATTACCTGGTGTCAAATCAGCTGGAGAAGGTAATAGCGGTTTTTATGTTCGAGGCGGTGCTGCTGATCAAAATTTAATTTTATTAGACGAAGCGCCGGTCTATAACGCATCTCACTTACTTGGTTTTTTTAGTACATTTAATAGTGATGCCATCAAAGATGCCACATTAATTAAAGGCAATAGTGCTGCGCAATATGGCGGTAGATTATCTTCTGTGTTAGATGTAAAAATGAAAGAAGGTAATAACCAAGACTTTAATGTCAATGGCGGCCTTGGGCTCATTAGTAGTCGACTTAGTATTGAAGGGCCGCTTCAAAAAGAAAAGTCTTCCTTTATCCTTTCGGGAAGAAGAACTTATGCAGATATTTTTCTTCGTGCCTCCGATGAATTTAAAGACAATATTTTGTATTTCTACGATCTGAACATGAAAGCGAATTACAAGATTGACGAAAAAAATAAATTATATATTTCTGGTTATTTTGGAAGAGACGAATTAGGATTAGGCGACTCCTTTGGTATTGATTGGGGAAACAAAACGGGCACAATTAGATGGAACAGAATTGTATCCAACCGCTTATTTTTAAATACCTCTTTAATTTACAGCGACTATAATTATAATGTAAAGCTTAAAAACGGCTTGTCTAATTTTAATATCAACTCTAATATTAAAGACGTCAACCTAAAGCAAGATTATACTTTTTACTTCAATCCAAAAAACACATTGCGTTTTGGATTCAATAGTATTTTACACAGTATTACTCCAAGCACATTTAGCGGAACAGTGATCAATAGCAATCCTAAAAGGGGCAGAAACGGACTTGAAAACGCGATTTATATAAGCAACTACTATAAGGCAACAGATAACTTAAGTCTTGATTATGGAATGCGCCTTTCTGCTTATAGTTTAATGGGAGGCGATGCATATAATATTTATGAAAAGGATGTACTAGTAAATACAATACAATTAGATAAACAAGGTTTTGGCAAGACCTATATTAAGCCCGAACCAAGATTGACGGCCAACTACCGTGTCACAGACCAAACAAGTATCAAAGCGGGTTATGCCAGAAACATTCAACACCTGCACCTACTTAGTAATTCAACGGCATCAAGCCCCTCTGATCAATGGATTGGAAATTCCTATAATATTAAACCTGAAATTGCGGATCAGCTGAGTGTAGGCTTTGTGCAAGGATGGAAAAACAATACCTATGAGCTAAGCACCGAATTATATTATAAAAATTTACAGAATCAATTAGACTATAAAGATGGGGCTGAGATTTTTACTTTAGCCGATGTCGAAAGTGCGCTTTTGTTTGGTGTAGGACGCGCGTATGGACTTGAATTATTATGGAAGAAAAAAGAAGGCGTATTAACAGGATGGGTAAGTTATACCTTATCAAAAACAGAAAGAAAAATTAATGGTATCAACCAAAACAATTGGTATAATGCCAAACAAGATAGGACCCATGATATTGCTGTTGTAGGCGTCTATACGCTTAATTCAAGATGGTCTATCTCCTCTGTTTTTGTATACAACACTGGAAATGCAGTTACTTTTCCAACTGGGAAATATTCCATTCAAGGACAAACGTTATATCAATATGCATCGAGAAATGGAAATAGGATGCCCTCCAATCACAGAATGGACTTGAGTGTCACCTATGATAAGAAAAGAAAAAAACGCATTCAAGAATCTTGGAACTTTAGTTTATATAATGTGTATGGCAGAGAGAACGCCTATCAAATTAATTTTCAAGACGATCCAAAAGACCTTAGCAGAACACAAATTATTCAAACCTCCTTATTTAGGTGGGTACCCAGTGTAACATATCAATTCAAATTTTAATAATGTTTAAAAAATATTTTAGTGCAATTTTAATCGGGATTTTTTTATTGGGTTGTGAAAAAGAAATTCAGCTACCCTTAGATCCCAATCAGTCTTTGCTTGTCATTGATGGGAGTATCACGGATGAGATTGGGCCTTATTATATCAAACTCAGCAAGTCGACTGGTATTTCAGAAGCCTCTAATTTTTTTGCAGTGACCAATGCACTTGTCATTGTTAAAGACAATCTTGGAATAATAGATACTTTAAAACACGAAAAAGCCGGGAATTATAAAACTAGTAAAATAAAAGGCAGCTACGGGAATACTTATTATTTAGAGGTACAAATTGCAGATATAAAATATACCGCCAATGCTACTATGCCACAAAAGGTTCCTTTAGATAGTTTAAGGATCAATCCTTTTCCATTCAATAGTGAAATTAGATATAGCGTTATCCCGGTTTACACCGACCCAATCCAGTTGGGCAATTGCTATCGTTTTATTCAAAAAATCAACGATACACTAGATCAAACCTTTCATGTTTTTAATGATAATTTGAATAATGGAAAAGTAAATCAACGACCACTTAGAGGCGGGTCAGATTCTTTAGAAGTAAAACTAAAAGATATAGTTGCCGTAGAGATGCAATGTATCACAAGGCCAATTTATATATATTACTATAGCCTATATCAACAGTCGGGGGCTGGTCCAGGCGGCGGAACCACTCCTTCTAATCCACCCTCCAATATTATTGGTGGTGCATTGGGTATTTTCTCGGCACATACGGTTCAAAGAAAACAGATACAAATTAAATAATAATATTATTTACTGATATAAAAAAAGGACGCAATTGCGTCCTTTTTTTATTCTAGTTTTATCTACTTATTTTTTCTTTGAAACGGCCGCTTTTAAGACCTTAACCAAGTTTGGTATATCTTCTACATTCTTTTCTGTCCAAAAATATAAGAACTTACCAGTACTTGCCTGTGTGTTTTCGTCAATTACGGGTATACTAATAGAAATTCTTTTTTCTTTTTCTACTACGGTATAATAGAAAACCATTTCTTTTGCTTTAAAAATAAACTCACTAGATTTATTATTTAAGGATAGTCCTAAGTTGGGTACCACATTTTTTTCTAGAAAACTTATAAAATCATTTACTTCATCTAATCCAATATAGGCAAAAGAAGTAGTTTCGTCTTTTTTCTTCATTCCAAAACCTCCTATAGAAGCAGAAGGATCAGCAGTTTTAACCATCATTTCTAATTGCAACGCATTTAGTTTTTCACCTGTTCTTAAATTTTTTAATTCAACAGGGAAAAAGTGCACATATTCTCCAATTCCAGATTTAAACTCTGCCTGGGTACTCCAATCTCTAAAGAAATTGAACTGCGGTTCAATACCAATAAACTTCCTCGTTGCTGATTGACCATCAACAAATATTTGTTGTCCTATTGTTTGAGATGCAAGGAATATGGATATAATCGTAAGTGCTTTTTTCATCAAGTTAATTTTAAATTTTCAAAAAACTAGTGATACCATGTTCTTATTACCCTGGTATTGTAAACAACCCTTGGCTGATTTTTTGCATACGCTACGCCAACATCTCTTGCTGCAGAAATCGCTTTTTTGCGAACATCAAGTTCTTCTTTACGTATATCTGTTTCGTCTTGTTGGATTTTTTTACGCATATCAAGTTCGTCTTGTTGGATTTTTTCAATCATCTTCCATTCTCTTCCATCTTTTTCTTTCACCCAAGCCCTAACTTCATTTCCAACTTTTTCAGCCTCTTGGTAACATTTAGAATCAGTTGGTATCTCAGACAAGTAAGCACCAGTAGTTTCTACGTCTCTCGACGCCCATGCGCCTTTTGCTTTACCAAGTGAAACTTCACAACGATGGTCTTGGATACTTTGTAAAATGCCCTTGATCTCTGAATAACAACTCATATCTGGTGTATAATTTGAAACAGACTTAGCCGCTTCGTCCCAATTATCTTGTGCAATAAATGCTTTTGCCTTGGTGATATTGAGTTGACATTCGTTTTCCACCTTGGCTTTATATACTTTTACTGCAAGCTCCATTGCACCGTCATAACAAGTTTTACAAACCTCTGGGACTTCTGACAATACATATAATGCATTATCATATGATTTTTGATCGGATAGAGAGCTAGCCTGTTTAAGAATAAAATCACATTTAGAATTATAATATTCTATAATCTTACTTTTACCCTTTTCTACAAAAGCTAAAATATTTTTATCAGCGGTTTTTATCTTTTTTAAGGCATCAATATAGGCCTTTGTTTCATTATCACCAATGGCCTTAATATTGATAGCCTCTGTTGCAAAAATAGTACCGTCAATGCCATCACCTATGATTAGGTTGACTTCAAGCTCAAGTATAATTTGATCTGGAGGGCCAACAATGATGTTTTTAGACAACTCATTTATTTGACCACTAATCAAAAATCTTTGTGATGCTCCAGAGCCTCCCATGCCGTTTGCAGCAACTATTGCATTTAATTTAGATTCAAACAATTTTTGAGCTGCAGGTTTAATGTTGGCATCTGCAGGCACATAAGTATTTAATACAATTCTAGCGATATCATCGCTTTTGCTAAGTGAATTTTGTGCATTTGATACAAAACTCAAAAAAAGCAAAATAAAACTTAAAAGTGTTTTCATTTTAAAAAATTTATTCTGGAGTAGTTCCAATTACAAGTGTAGCAAGGCCAAGTTTTCCGGGTTCCACTGTAGAATTAATTTCAAACTTTTTTAAATATCTTTTTAGGTCTTCTAAAAATGTTTGTGCAGTTACGGCAGATGGCTTTGCAGTCTTAGATAACTTGTTAACTTTTGTTAAAGGAATTCTTATATCTTTAAGCGTCATTTTGTTTTTCGATGCTGATACATTTCCTTCAGAAAGTGCATTGTCGGTCATCCAAGCTCCAATGATTTCTTTCAATGGGTAGGATTCTCCTTCAACATTATACTCTTTATCTAAACTCCCCTCAAAACTTGAAGAAGTTGTAATTGTTAATTCAACTTTTCTTCCTTGAGCTTGCATTTTATCAAAATATTTTTGAAATCTTCCTATAAAGCCATCCATTTTATCATTTACAGACTGTAAAATTAATTCTCCAATAGATGCAGATCTAGACTCTGGACCAAACCCTCCTTCTTGTGAAGCGGGCTCCGAGGTATAAGAATCAAGTGCTTCGAGTTGATATTCTAATTGATAATTAGGCAATTTTGGAATCACTTTCCAATAGGCTGATATTTTTATATCTGGTGACACTTTGTTAATTATCTTATCTAACATAGAAAGTTGTCTACCATCATCGGAAAATTCATCCTTAATCTTCTCTTCTTCGATTTTTCTAATTTCATTTTGTAAGTCAACTAGATTTTCATAATCTCTATCAATAAAAAGTTTTTTTATGCTGCTCATTGCAGTCATAAACTCCTCGTCTAAAATAGCTTTTTCATAATCAGGGGTGGTTTTAAAACCCCCATTTTGATCATCTGTTTTTTTAACATATCCCTTTGCCTTACACCAAGTGTCACTTGGATAAATCATAATGCTTGGCTTAGCAACGCTTTTGTCAAGTTTTGCAAATTTTTCAATGATGCCATCAGCTTCTAATTGCTCTCTTAAAGCAATTACGTTTACCTGTACGGTCATATTGACACGATATTCTGTCTTAGTTACTTGATCAACCTTGTCTGGTCTTCCTGTTGGAAGAATAACAAATTTTGAAAAAGTGCCGCCTTCTGCAAAAAAGGCATCAAAATATTCTCTTTTTTCTTCAAATAAATTAGGGTTTTTGGCTAATGCTGGTTTTGTTTGACAACCAACGCTATTCCCAAATACGCCTTTGAAAATAACACCATGTACTGCATTTTTCTTTGATTGATTAATCGATAATTTATCGTCTCTTAAATAAGAAACCACATCGATTAAATAAGAATTGTCAGAACCTCCGGTCCCTTTACAACTAAGCTCATATCGCCACTCTTCGGTGGCGATATTTGCTTTTTTCTGATCTCTTCCTGTTTGAGCATTTGTTAAAATGATAAACGAAAACAGAAAAGAAAATAAGAATACTTTTTTCATATTTTATTTGATATTTTATTTAACTAATCTTACATAAAACCACTCTCTAGCATCTTTATTTTTACCTTTAAAGTAGGTTTGTTCGATTTCTTGTTTTGGAGCTCCGTAACGATTGTCCCAAACTTTACTTTTATCTACTTCAATTGTACCAATTTTATTATACTCTCCTCCTCTTATTTCTAAAATTTCAAATTTCTCTCCTCCTTCTAAACCCTCTTTCATGCCTAATTTAGCCGTAAAAGGATCTACTCCAGTAAGTTGATATAAAGGCTTGAACACCTCATATTCTCTTTGTAATTTAGTAAATACCTTATCTACGTTTCTAACTGTAGAAAGTTCAATGATTTCATCTTCCGTTCTATCTCCCTCTCCTTTTTTAAGCGAGAATGTAACCAATGAAGTTGCCTTTTCTTGTCCAATAAATTCTAAATTAAAATTCATTGCATTAAAAGCATTGATATCAATTGATAATGACGAATTGATGCCTTTTGAAGACAGTAATTTATTGAAATTGGCAGCAATTTGATCATTCCACTCTAACTTATATAACCAAGCGGTTGTCCATACAGAATAGCCTTCTGATGCTTTTTCATAAATCTTATCGGCAGCCTTTCTTGCCATAGTCTGCATCATTCCGCTTAATTTATCGGCTTGGGCATAAGCAACTTGACGAATTGCTTCTGCAGGTATAGCATTGGATACAAAATTTAATTTTGTAAACACAACAAAAGTATTATTAATTAGCTTTTGAGACATTTTATCAATTTCTGTTTGTGCCAATGCGGCTTGTTGTACTCTTTGTTTATCCTCTTCTGACATACTTAATTTGATTCTTTCGTTGAAAACAGAATAATCAAGCGCTCCATCATCTTTTATTGAGTACCATTTTCTAACTAATTCTCGTGCTATTTTTTTATCTTTAATGTATTTATCTAATTCGTATTTAACCTGAGAATTATTTTCTAATATCCCTGCAGTAGCAGAAGATAGGGCACCGCTTAATGCATTCCCTAATTCTGAATCTTTTATCCCTAAAGCATCTTTTTCTTCCTGGGTTAATTTATACGCGCTAAGATTTACAGAATTACTGCTTATTCTATGATCATCGTATTTGTCTGGGAAAGGATATTTATTATAAGAAGCCTGCACCTTAGCTGCATTATCGAAATTTAGATTTTCAATATTAATGATATGCAATGAGCTTCTTTGATAGCCCTCTTTTACATCTTGGGCTTTAACTACATTGATAGTTAAAAGTGATGCCGCAAAATAAATTACAGCAAAAAAGATTCCCGTTTGTTTAATTTTCATGTTGTTTGATTTTAATGTTTAAAAGAATTGACAATTGGGGAAAGGCAATTTTTTATTTTAGGGGGTATTTAAAAGTATGTAAATAATTTAAATATTAGACTATTTGCATATAAAAAATTTCATTTATTATATGCCATATCATACATTGAAAATCAAAAAATCAGAACAGTTGAATATCAATTATTTAGAATAAAAAAAGCCCTCAACTTTCATTGAGGGCTTTTTTATTACTTGTGGCACCACCCGGGCTCGAACCGGGGACACAAGGATTTTCAGTCCTTTGCTCTACCAACTGAGCTACAGCGCCATCGGATTTTCATCCATCCCAACAAATTGCTTTGTTCGGGGAGCAAATATAAGCAGACCGCCCTTAAATAGCAAAAAATATGCGTTGTTTATTGAAAATCAGTGAGAAGCGGGAAAACTAAGCAACCACTGCTACCACAAAAAAACTAGCAATAATTAAAGCCAAGCCAATCCACTGTTTAATACTTAAGCGTTCCTTGTAGATAAAATAACCAATCAATACGGAGATGATTTGACTGCCAATAATTAAGATATTAATCACTACCACCGGCAGATAACCATAACTCATATTAATTGCTAGACCACCTATCACAAGCAAGGCGCCTAAAATTAAGTAGGCCCTGATATGAATAAATTTTAAATAAGTTATTATCTGATTGAACAGTCCATCTTTAATTACTAAGGCTAGACCAAATAACATGGCCACAGATTCAATGATCAAACTAAAACCAAGTGGACCCCACCATGCAATTGGAAATTTATACAATGCGAAAGAACTGCCCCAAAAAAAGCTGGATGCAATACCATATAAGATACCTTTTTCAAATGCTTTTGTATTTTGTATCTCTGCTCTTTTAAAATACAATAAGAATAAGCCAACGGTGCTTAATATGAAAGCAATTAAATAATTATTATACCACACTTCACCCATGATAAACACGGCCGTTATAATAGTAAATATTTTTAGCGAAGACACGGGCACCACAACACTTATAGGCGCTTTCTGAATGCCTTGTAAAAAAAAGACAAGTCCAAAAATATTAAAGATACTGAGTGCTATAGATAAAATAAATTCTTTATCCATGGCAATATCACGTACGATCCAATATTTGAAAAAATCTGCTTGGCGAAATCCAAAATATAAAATTGAAAAAATAATAGTTGCAAAAATGCCGCGATAGAACATACCAATTTGATAAGGAATCGTCGCTGTTACTTTTTTCCAATAAGCATTGCTTATCGCAAAACAAAAAGCCCCAATTAAAACATAAATAATTCCCATATACAATTAAATTTAGCGCTGACGCATTCAAAGCTTTTAACAAAAAGAGCGCGATTGCGCTCTTTCAAATTTTTTAATATTCACAATTCTTTGGTGTTCTTGCAAAAGGAATAACATCTCTAATATTCGTCATGCCTGTGACAAACTGTACCATGCGTTCAAAGCCTAATCCAAATCCGGCGTGTGGTACGGTACCAAAACGTCTTGTATCTAAGTAATAACTCATTTCGGCTAAAGGAATATGCATATCGTTCATTCTCGCCTCTAGCTTATCTAAACGCTCTTCTCTCTGTGATCCACCTACAATTTCTCCAATACCTGGTGCCAAAATATCCATAGCAGCAACAGTTTCTTTACCAGGCGCGCATCCTTCATCCATACGCATATAAAAAGCCTTGATGACTGCTGGATAATTGGTTACAATTACTGGTTTTTTAAAATGTTGCTCCACTAAGAATCTTTCGTGCTCACTTTGTAAGTCAATACCCCATTTTACGTCGTAGGTAAATTTCTTTTTCTTATAGTGATTGCTGTTTAATAAAATATCAATAGCCTCGGTATATGTAATTCTTTCAAACCCATTTTCTACCACAAACTTTAATTTTTCAATCAATCCTAAGCCAGATCTTTTTTCTGTAGGCAATTGCTTTTCTTCTTCTGCTAAACGTGCATCTAAAAATGCTAGGTCATCTGCATTGTGTTCCATCACATACGCAATCAGGTGCTTGATGAAATCTTCTGCTAAATTCATATTGTCTTCGAGGTCATTGAATGCCACTTCTGGTTCAATCATCCAAAACTCCGCCAAATGTCTTGTGGTATTTGAATTTTCTGCACGGAAGGTTGGACCAAAAGTGTAAATGTCTGAAAACGCCATGGCGCCTAATTCTCCTTCTAGCTGTCCGCTCACAGTTAAGTTCGTGCTCTTACCAAAAAAGTCTTCGGTAAAATCAATTTCGCCCGCTTCGTTTTTTGGAGCGCCTTCCATTGGAAGTGTGGTCACACGAAACATTTCACCGGCACCTTCTGCGTCGCTTGAGGTGATGATAGGTGTATTTAAATATAAAAATCCTCGATCATTAAAAAATTGGTGTACTGCAAATGCCAAAGAATGACGAATGCGAAACACAGATCCGAAGGTGTTTGTTCTAAAACGTAAATGCGCTTTTTCTCTTAAAAATTCAAGAGAATGCTTTTTAGGTTGTAAAGGATATTTTTCTGCATCACTGTCTCCTAAAATTTCTATAGTTATGGCTTTTACCTCAACTGTTTGTCCCTTACCTTGGCTTTCCACCACTAAGCCTTTTACTTTTAAAGAAGCGCCTGTTGTGATACGTTTTAATAAAGCTTCATCAAATTCACCCAAACTAGCTACTACTTGCACATTATTATTAGTGCTGCCGTCGTTCAATGCAATGAACTGGTTATTTCGGAAGGTACGCACCCACCCCATGACTACTACTTCGGACCCGATAGCTGATTGAGCGTCGGCTCCGCTTAACAATTGCTTGATTTTGACTCTTTGGTTGAACATATTAGTTATTTCGAGGTTCAAAGATAACCCATAAAAAATTGTTTTTTTATGCAAAACTGCTTTACTTTGTGGTAGAAACGAGCAAAGGCTCAGATACTATTTTTCGCAACTCTTTCATTACTGGTCAAATCTTGGCCAAATTCAACTAGATTTTTTCAAACATTCCCCGATCTCGATTCGATTTAATAAAACCCTTCATTTAAAGTGCAAGAAAAAGACGACAAACCAAAGAGAGGACGCAAGCCTATTGCTGCGCCTGCTCTAAAAGCAAAGGCAGATACAACTGCATCAAAACCAGACCGCAAACCTATTGCAAAAAAATCTGCAGTATCTGCTGAAGAGCCAAAGGCTAGAACAGCCGCTCCGGTTAAAATTCAAAAAGACCATTCCGAAGACGATAAAGCTTCTAAAATAGCAGCTGCCTTATTTGGAGACGAATCTGCGGCTAGCCAAACGCCTGCACCAGCAGAAAATCCCGAAGTGGCGTCTGCTCCTCAGGGTGATCAAACGGGCCAAGACCCAAATGCCGGTCAAACCAATCAACCCCAAGCAGGTGAATACCGTGGACAAAGAGGGCCTGGTCAAGGACAACACCCCCACCAAAATAGACATCTACCTAAAAAAGAACCTGTATTCAATGTTGAATTCGACGGAGCAATTGCTTCCGAAGGTGTTTTGGAAATGATGCCCGATGGATATGGGTTTTTAAGAAGCTCTGATTATAATTATTTATCCTCTCCGGATGACGTGTATGTTTCTCCTTCACAAATAAAATTATTTGGTTTAAAAACAGGAGACACGGTGCAAGGAACTGTACGTCCACCCAAAGAAGGTGAAAAATATTTTGCATTAACGAAAGTGGATTTTGTAAACGGTAAAAAACCAGACGAGATTCGTGATCGTATACCATTTGATTATTTAACGCCATTGTTTCCATTCGAAAAATTAAATTTATATACGACTGCTAATAATTATAGTACGCGTATTATGGATTTATTTACCCCGATTGGTAAGGGACAACGTGGTCTGTTAGTTGCGCAACCAAAAGTGGGTAAGACGATGTTGTTGAAAGAAGTTGCCAACGCAATTGCTGCCAATCACCCAGAGTGTTATTTGATGGTAGTATTGGTAGATGAACGCCCAGAGGAAGTAACCGATGTAGAGCGCTCTGTTAAAGCAGAAGTCATTGCATCTACATTTGATGAGCCTGCGGAAAAACATGTTAAAGTATCTACGATGGCTTTACAAAAAGCAAAACGTTTAGTAGAGTGCGGACACGATGTGGTGATTTTATTAGATTCTATCACTCGTTTAGCGCGCGCACACAATACCGTTGCACCAAGCTCTGGTAAAGTTTTATCGGGTGGGGTAGAAGCCAATGCGATGCAAAAACCAAAACAATTTTTTGGTGCTGCACGTAAAATCGAAAACGGTGGATCTTTAACGATCATTGCAACAGCGCTTGTTGATACCGGTTCTAAAATGGACGAAGTAATCTTTGAAGAATTTAAAGGAACAGGTAATATGGAATTAGTATTAGATCGTCGTTTGGCGAACAAGCGTATTTTCCCTGCGATTGATTTAACAGGATCAAGCACGCGTCGTGATGATTTATTATTAGACAAAGATGTATTACAAAGAATGAATATCCTTCGTTTGTTCTTGAACGATATGAACACCGACGAAGCAATGAACGAATTATTAAAACGTATGCGCGGGACTAAAGACAACGAAGAGTTTTTAGCCAGCATGAATCGTTAGGTATTATAAAATAGCCCTTCATAAAATTTAAGGGCTATTTTATTAATGCGCTTCCAACCAGTTTTTTCCTTGACCAATCTCTGCTTCTACCGGAACACCGTTTGGTAATTCCATTGCAGTGGTCATACAAGATAAAATCAATGCCTTTAATGCTGGTAGCTCGGACTCCACCGCATCAAAAACTAATTCATCATGTACTTGTAAAATCATTTTAGATTCCCAGTGTTGTTTTTTCATTTCATGATGGATCTTGATCATCGCGAGTTTAATCATATCTGCAGCAGATCCTTGTATTGGTGAGTTGATGGCGTTACGTTCTGCGAAACCACGCACCGTAAAATTAGATGAGTTGATGTCCCTCAACCAACGCTTGCGTCCCATTAAGGTTTCAACAAAGCCCTGTTCTTTTGCCTTATTGATTTGCTGATCCATGTACAATTGAATATTAGGAAATTCTTTTTTATAATTATCGATGATTTCTTTCGCCTCTGTTCTTGAGATGCCTAGGTTTTCGGCTAAACCAAATGCCCCTTGTCCGTAGATAATACCAAAGTTGACACTCTTGGCTTTATAACGTTGTTCTTTGGTCACATCCGCTTCTGCGATGCCATATACTTTTGCAGCAGTTGCGGTGTGGATGTCTTTACCTTGTTTAAACGCATCACACATATTTGGATCGCCACTAATGGCCGCAACCACCCTTAATTCTATTTGAGAATAATCCGCGCTCACTAAAATACGTGCTGGATCTCTTGGAATAAATGCTTTTCTAACCTCTCGTCCACGCTCAGAACGAATAGGAATGTTTTGCAAATTTGGATTGGTACTACTTAACCTTCCTGTAACTGCAACAGCTTGCGCATAGCTGGTATGGATTCTTCCTGTTTTTGGATTAACAATGGCGGGCAAGGCGTCTACATATGTAGATTTTAATTTACTTAATTCTCTAAAATTTAAAATATCATCTACGATTTTGTGCTTTGCTGCAAGCTTGGCTAAAACATCTTCTCCTGTAGCATACTGACCTGTCTTTGTTTTTTTTGCTTTTGGATCAATTTTTAAAATATCAAACAAAACCTCACCCAATTGTTTTGGAGATGCAAGATTAAATCTTACACCCGCTTGTTCAAACACCCGCTCTTCACTTATTTTAATATCCGCTTCTAATACCTTGCTATATTCATTTAAAAACTGTTCGTCTACTTTTACGCCCTCAAATTCCATATCCACCAACACCTGCATCAATGGGTTTTCTACTTCTTCAAAAACACGTTTCACTTCACGCTTGGTCAACAAGGGCTCAAAACATTCTTTCAATTGAAAAGTGATATCCGCATCCTCTGCAGCATATTCTGTGATTTGATCCAAAGGAACGTCGCGCATTGTCCCTTGGTTTTTTCCTTTTTTACCAATTAGGTTTTCAATACTCACGGGCGCATATCCTAAAAACTGCTCGCTCAGAATATCCATGCTACGTCTACCTTCTGGCTCTATCACATAGTGCGCTAACATGGTATCAAAAGTTTTTCCTTTTAAAATGATGCCATACCATTTCAATACCAAGAAATCGTATTTTAAATTTTGTCCAATCCATGTGATTGTTTCGTCGTCAAATAAAGGTTTTAGTTTTTCTAAAATATGTTTTGCCCCATCCGGTCCATCACCATCGTTGGCAACGGGTAAATAATATCCTGTATGTGTGGTGTTTGAAAAGCTTAATCCTACTAGTTGTACATTGTTCGCATCAATTCCTGTTGTTTCGGTGTCTATACAAATTTCTTTTTTGGCTGTTATCTTTTTTATAAAAGATTCGATCGCCTGATCACCAACAATCATTTCATATGCATGTGGTGTATTTTCAATATTTTTATTTGCAATTAATTTTGGTAAATCAGAAGCTTCTTCGTCTTCATCATAACCCAGATTACCCGGCTCGTCATTGGGTTCTAAAACGGACTGCGTGCCGGCTTCTGAATCAAGTACTATCGTTTTTGTTTTTACGGTTGTTTTTTTAGACTTGACTTCGTTGCCAAATAAATCTGTTTGCACATCAGGGTCTTGCGCCACCACCACTTCAAAGTCACCACCCAATATGCGTTTGCCAAGGGTCTTGAATTCTAATAAATTAAAAATCTCGGTTAATGCAGGAATATTTTTTTCGGATAACCGATAATCTTCTTCGTGAAACTGAACCGGCACACTGGTAATAATGGTTGCTAGCTTTTTACTCATGATGGCCGACTCTTTTCCTGCTCTCACTTTTTCACCCATCGCGCCTTTGATCTTATCTGCATTTGCTAACACACCCTCGAGCGTATCATACTCTTTTAATAATTTAGCCGCGGTCTTTTCACCCACGCCAGGAATTCCTGGAATATTATCAGCGGCATCACCCATTAGTCCCAACATGTCTATCACCTGGTCTACGCGCGCTATATCCCATTTGGCTTTTATTTTTTCGGCATCTAAGATTTCTCTTTCATTCCCAAATGCAGGCGGCTTCCACATATATACATTCTCTTTCACTAATAATTGACCATAATCTTTATCGGGGGTTACCATATAAACTTCATAACCCAAGTCTGCAGCCTGCCAAGCCAGTGTGCCAATTACATCGTCCGCCTCATAACCATCACACTCTACTACTGGAATATTAAAGCCCTCTATGATGGCTTTAATATGTGGTAATGAGCTTAATAAATCTTCAGGTGCAGCTTCTCTATTTGCTTTATAATCGGTGAAGTCGGTATGTCTTTCTGTGGGCGCGTGTGTATCAAAGCATACGGCAATATGGGAGGGGTTTTCCTTTTTAATAATCTCTAATAAGGTATTAGTAAACCCAAACTGGGCGTTGGTATTGATTCCTGTGCTAGTGATTCTTGGAGTACGGATGAGTGCATAATAGGCCCTATAAATTAAGGCCAGCGCATCTAGTAAAAATAGTTTTTTGGACATGCTGCTAAGTTAGCCAAAAAAAATCCTCCCAGTTCAGATTTACCGAGCTGGGAGGAAACTTATTTTTCCACTTGTACATTGCTATTTAAAATAGCATAATGAGTGAATAGGTTTATGGTTATTTTAATTGATACTTGTGCTTGTAGCGCTCATATAATTGTTTGCCTTTATTGTCTAAAGAAACATTTCGGCCTTGGATAAATGCCTGACCAATCACACTTGATTTCATGTCTAATAAGTCGCCATTCACAATTAAAAGGTTCGCATCTTTACCGGTTTCAATGGTACCTGTTTTATCTTCGATGCCTAAGATTTTAGCTGGATTTAATGTTACTGCAGAAAGCGCTTGCTCTTTAGTTAAACCATAAGTAGCAGCAGTACCTGCATTAAAAGCAAGATTACGAAAACGGCTTTGATCGTGCGTGTCATTCAAACAAAATAATACGCCTGCTTTTTGCAATGCTGCTGGTGTTTTATAGGGCTGATCCACATCGTCGTCTTCCATGGCTGGCAAGGAATGCTGACGTTCTAAAATTACTGGCACATTGTTTTCGGCAAGTAAATCTGCAATTTGAAAGGCTTCTGCTCCACCCACAATCACCAATTTAAATCCAAAAGATTTTGCAAGGTCCATCGCCAATAACATTTGCTTTACTTCGTTTGCGCGTACAAACAGTTTTTGCTTGCCATCAAACAAACCGCGTACCGCTTCCAATTTTAAATTATTTGCAGCGTGTGTTTTTTCTTGGTAATATGCTTTAGCGTCTGTGAAAAAGGTTTTGATGGTTTCAATTTTTTCCATCGCCGCTTTTACTGGATCGCCTCCAGGACCAGGACGAACAAAAGCCATGCGACCACCACGACGTGGCATCAAGCTTGGCATGTTGATATACAATCCATTGTCCATTTTATAGGCTGCATCCTCATAATTCCATGCGTCTAATTGTACCACACTTGATTGGCCCTCGATCAATTCGCCTTCTGGTGCAACACCTGCTAACAAAATACCATTCTCACGCAACACACCAATAATTTTTGAATCTGTATTGTACGCCACGATCGATCTAATGTTGGCATTGTTTTCTCCAATTTCCGTGTGATCATTACTTCCGCGTACACCAGAGCTAATTTCTCTTAGTCCTAAATCGGATGTTGGGAGGATTAAACCCGGATACACTTGTTTGCCAGTTCCATCAATCACTTTTGCGCCAGCTGGTACAGCAACATTGCCCACGCCAATAATTTTTCCATTTTCAAACGCAACGGATGCGTCTGTCAAAGTAGTTCCGTTTCCAACATGCACCGTGGCGTGTGTGATAACGATTACCCCTTTTTGTATTGCAGCTGGATACACATTGTCTTGTGCACTTGCAGTTAAACCCAACAACGCAAGAGCAAAAATGCTTAAATATTTCTTTTGCATGGTTTAGTTTTTTTGAGATTCGTAAATAGTGTTAAGACCTTCATTGTGATCGTGGTCTCCACACTCTAATAATATTTGTGTAGTTGGTGTAGCTGGTCTTGTTGGCATGCCCGCTCTTTTTTCGCCTAACATTTTTTGGATCAGCTTTGTTCTTTCTGCAGTGACTTGTTTACTACGTTCTGCTTCTTTTTCACGATCAAAATAAACAGTGCCGTCTACAATAGTGTATAAAGATTTTGCATAGATGCTTAATGGATGCTCGCTCCATAACACCACGTCTGCATCTTTACCCACTTTGATGCTTCCAACCTTATTATCAACATGAAGCGCTTTTGCTGGGTTTAAAGTAACCATCTTCAAGGCTTCATCTTCAGACACACCTCCATATTTTACAGCTTTTCCGGCTTCTTGATTCAAACGACGCGCCATTTCAGCATCATCTGAATTAATCACTGTATTCACACCCACATTGTGCATGATTGCAGCATTGTAAGCAATTGCGTCAGCCACCTCTGTTTTATATGCAAACCAATCAGAGAAGGTTGCTGCACTAGCGCCATGCACTTTCATTTTATCTGCTACCTTATATCCATCTAAAATATGGGTAAAAGTGTTGATGTTGAAATCATAACCCTGTGCTTTGAACTTTTCAACCGCGCGCATCGCATAGGTAATTTCGGTTTGTACATAAGAGTGACAAGTGATAAAACGTTTTTTATTCATGATCTCCGTCAAGGCCTCTAATTCTAAATCTCTTCTTGTCGTTGTTGGATTTGCTTTCATTGCTTTTTGATAATCCACCGCTTTGTCAAACGCGTCTGTCAATACTTCTTCAACACCCATTCTCGTATCAGGGAAACGATTGTTGTTGGTAGACGTGGTGCGCTTTACGTTTTCACCCAAGGCAAACTTGATGAATGGATCTGCGCCCGCAAATTTCAACCCTTCGTCTGTGGCGCCCCATCTTAATTTAATCAATTGTGTTTGGCCACCAATTGTGTTCGCACTTCCGTGTAGGATATGAGAAGAGGTCACGCCGCCGCTTAACTGACGATAGATATTGATGTCCTCTGGATTCATGTTATCTCCAACCCTTACTTCTGCGGTGGTAGATTGTGAGCCTTCGTTAATGGATAGCGCTGCAATATGCGAATGTTCATCAATGATACCAGCACTTAAATATTTACCGGTACCATCTAATACTCTTGCGCCCGCTTCGGTCAACGCCTTTCCAATTTTTGCAATTTTACCCGCTCTTAAAAGCACGTCTGTGTTTTGTAAAGTGCCTTCTTTTTCGTTGGTCAATACCGTTGCGTTCTTAATTAAAATAGTTTCTTGTTGTGGGATGGTTTCGTTACCCAATCCAACAAATGGATAAGTTACTTTTGAAATTAATTTCACTGGCTCCACTGTTTTCTTTTCCTCCACAGCAGCGGTTGCAGGGGCAACTAAACTTGCAGACCAAGTCAGCTTGCCGCCTTTTGCATCTGTTCCAAATCCATTCCAGCCGCCGCTTGCAATTACACCGCTTAGGCGAATGCTTTCAACACCGCGACCCTTTTTTTCTGGAAAACTTATTTTAACCATGGCATCGCTCACCGCAATTTTTGCCGCTACAGTGTCTGACCCAATTACATTTGCGGATAGGTCTTTTTTAATTTCTACCGTGTAGTCTGTTTTTGTACCAGCATTGTTAATTGTTAGTTTGTATTTACCAGCAAAGCTATTCCACTCCGAACCGTTTACATCATACTTATTTCCTTGAATCCAGTTTTCAATAATTTTTGCATTGCTATTAAAAATAGACTCTGTAGTAATTAAGAAATTGGCCAATTTACCCACCTCTAATGAACCCACCTGATCATATACACCAATTTGTTGTGCAGGCGTTTTTGTTAAAGCCTCTAAAGCTTTTGTCTCAGAAAGTCCATATTGAACTGCTTTTCTAAGATTGGCTAAAAACTGCTTTCCGTCTCTCATATCAGCCATGCTGATACTAAAACTGATGCCCGCTTTTTCAAATGCTGCAGGATTGGTTGGCGCTAATTCCCAATGTTTCATTTCTGACAAAGCAACAAACCTTGCATCGTTTGCGTCTTCAACATCCAGTGCAACCGGAAAATCAAGACCTAATATATAAGACGCTTTTATTTTAGCCAACTCATCTATTCTTTGGTAACCATTATCAGCACCTCTAATAATATATTGTGTTCCAAATTCTTTTGCAATACGATCTGCTCTTAGGGTTGACCACTTATCGTCTGCTACAAAAATTTGTGGTAAACTTGCGTTTGCATTAAAAGCTTCTAACGATAAATTCACACCCTCTGAAGCTGGCTTGGTTGCATACCACTTTGCATCTAAATAAGTTTGACGCAATAAGGCAATGCTTCCCATTAAGCTGCTAGGATAAGTTTGTGTAGAAGTTCCTTTATCAAAAGAAAATACTTGTGCAGCTTTTGATTTTAAAATAGTTTGATTTTCGTTTGTACCCGCTAAGGTAACAACTGCGCCTGTTCCTCTTGCAATACCATCTTTCACATGTGTAAACACGGTTCCATAACCATTGTTTCTAAAACCAGCAGCGGTCGCATCATCAATGCTGAAAGACTCTACCGCATTGACCTCTGGCTTAATTGCCTGGTTCCAGTTATATGCGCCTGGCTTATTTGATAGAAACTGACCTGGTGCGCCGAAGTTAAATCCAGCGGCGCCACGCTTTGGTGTATTTGCGCCATAGTCTGTTAAAGGATCTACAAAACTAGGATAGATAAACTTTCCATTACAGTCAACAACAATTGCTTCTTTAGGAATTTCAACCGCTGCACCAACGGCAACAATTTTTCCTTGCTTAATTACAAGTGTTCCTTTTTCAATTTTTGTTTTTTCGTTTTGAACGATGGTTGCATTGGTAAATGCATACACACCCGTTCTCATGTCTCTCACTCCATTAATTGGAAAAGTCTCCTGCGAAAATGCAGTTACTCCAATTACAAGTAAAAGAAGAGATAAAATAATCCTCCTCATACGCGGTTGATTTTAGTTATGAATAAAAAAATAAGGGCCCAATTTTACTCCAAAATACTTTGGGGAAATGATGGAAACTCGTCTTTCTAAAGCTACTAAAAACAACGATTCAACAAAGGGGAACTCCTCTTTTTTTGATAAATGGCGATGAGGGGTTTTTGATGTATTATCTCCCCATGTAGACCATCAGGATTTGAATATCACTAGGATTCACGCCGCTGATTCTGCTTGCCTGGCCAATGGTGATTGGTCTAATTTTTTTAAACTTCTGCATCGCTTCTATAGATAGCGCAGGCACTTTATCATAATCAAAACTATCTGGTATAACCTTGTGCTCCAGTGCGGACATCCTTTCCACGATTTCTTTTTCTTTCTCTATATACCTTTCGTACTTCACTTGGATCTCGGCTTGTTCTAAATAATCGGGATCGTTGCCTTGAAGTTTTTCGTTTAATGAAACCGAGTGGTCCATTAATTGTTGTAAGCTAATATTGGGTCTTAAAACTAATTTAGCTGCTTTTTGTTTTTCGTTCATCGCCGCAGAATCAATGGTAGCAAGAAATGCATTGATTTCATCTGGTTCAATAGAATGTGTGTTCAATGTGTTTTTTATCTCTGTTACATAGTTATTTTTATCTTGTACTTTGCGCATGCGCTCAATACTTGCTAAACCTAAATTGTAAGATATTTCTGTTAATCTTAAATCTGCATTATCTTGACGCAATAATGTTCTGAACTCAGCCCTAGAGGTAAACATTCTATAAGGCTCATTTGTTCCTTTGCTAATTAGATCATCTATCAACACTCCAATATAAGCGTCGCTTCTTTGTAAAATAAATGGCGGCTTTTCGTTGATTTTTAAATGTGCATTCATGCCAGCCATCATCCCTTGACACGCCGCTTCTTCATAGCCCGTTGTACCATTAATTTGTCCAGCAAAATAAAGATTTTCAATTGCCTTGGTTTCGAGTGTATATCTTAGTTGAGTGGGTTGGAAAAAATCATATTCAATTGCATAACCAGGGCGGAACATTCTTGCGTTTTCAAAACCAGGAACCATTCTAAGTGCTTGATACTGAACCTCTTCTGGTAAGCTTGTGCTAAATCCGTTCACATAAACCTCCACCGTATTCCAGCCTTCTGGCTCCACAAATAATTGATGTCTTTCTCTATCTGCAAATCGATTGATTTTATCTTCAATACTTGGACAGTATCTTGGACCCACGCCCTCTATACGGCCCTGATACATTGGACTTCTGTCAAATCCGGTTTTTAAAATATCGTGTACGATAGGATCTGTATAAGTAATCCAGCAAGAACGCTGATCTGCTGCTTTAACCCTTGGAATATCCATATAACTAAAGCCCACCACCTCTTCGTCTCCTTTTTGTTCTTCCATTTTAGAATAATCCAAGCTTCTGCCATCCACTCTTGGGGGTGTTCCGGTTTTAAGCCTATCTGATTCAAGCCCAAACGAAACAAGCTGCTCAGTAATCCCAGTAGCCGCTCTTTCTGCCACACGGCCGCCGCCCATTTGCTTTTCACCAATATGCATGATGCCATTTAAAAAGGTGCCGCTAGTGATCACCACCGCGTCAGCTAAGATCTCATGCCCCATGCTTGTTTTCACACCGCAAGCCTTTCCGTTTTTTATAATCAATTCATTTACAGAGTCTTGATAAAAATCAACATTCGGTGTAAGCTCTAGCATTTCTCTCCACTTGCTTGCAAATAGGTGTCGATCGTTTTGTGTTCTAGGGCTCCACATTGCCGGACCCTTGCTTTTATTCAACATTCTAAACTGAATCGTACTTAAATCAGACACGATTCCACTGTATCCACCCAGGGCGTCTATCTCTCTCACAATTTGACCCTTTGCAATTCCACCCATTGCAGGATTGCAGCTCATTTGTGCAATGGTCTGCATATTCATAGTGATCAACAGGACCTTAGAGCCCATATTGGCCGCTGCCGCCGCTGCCTCAGAACCCGCGTGGCCCGCTCCTACTACTATGACATTGTATTTTGGAAACATAAGGTTGCAAAGATAAGATGGAATGATTAAATAAAACGTTCCACGTGGAACGTTTTTAAATTGAGAAAATAATACAAATATTCGTCTCTCAGCTCGCGTAGCTCGAATGTTCGTCGAATATTTCGGTATTTTTTCTAATCTAGCTTGTTTAAGTGCATTTGTTCCACGTGGAACACTTAAGAATAGGTGTATCAAACGCTGTGCGTTTTCTCGTGGAACTTTTAAGAACCGATCATTTTCAAATACGCCTTCAGCCATTTATCCTCCATGGAGCGCATCGTCTTCATTTCGGCGGGTTTTTTGTCTTTATACCCACAAAAATGCAGTGCTCCGTGAAAAATAACCCTTAAAAGCTCGTGTGTGTAACGGTTGCCCCCTGTTTTGGCATTCTCTTTTACTCGGTCGATGCTTATATATACATCGCCAATTAGGTGTCCCCTCTGCTCTGATAAATCAAAGCTGATGATATCCGTATAAAAATTATGATTGAGGTAGCGCTTATTGATATCTAATACAAAATCGTCGGAACAAAAAACATAGTGGAGTGTTTCGATTCGAATCCCCTCCTTAAGACACTGCTTATTGATAAAGGATTTTAGTTTGGTCCTAAACCCAAGACTAGTGGCCCTATCCGCATTATTGAAAAAAATAGTATGTCCCATAAAACACTGAAACTGATTGTATTTATAACGAAAATTAATGCTCCATATTTCGTAAGGACTTAAATATAAACAATGGTATCTTTGTGGTCTATTATGAAGAAATTGTCAGAATTAAAAATAGGAGAATCGGGTGTCATTCATTCTTTTGAAAATGATGAAATATTTTTAAAGTTGATGGAAATGGGCTGTATTCCTGGTGAAACAATTAGGGTTGAACAAATAGCGCCCCTTGGAGATCCAATTTCAATTTCTGTAGCAGGCTATCAATTGAGCTTAAGAAACGACGAGGCTGAGGGTATTATAATTACCTAGCAAAGACATAACTAACTGAATATCAACACATTGAGATGAAAATTGGTTTATTTTTTGGTTCATTTAATCCCATACACCATGGTCACTTAATGGTTGCAAGCTTTATTGCAAATCATACCGATATACAACAGGTCTGGCTGGTCGTCTCTCCTCAAAATCCACATAAAACACAATCTAGTTTATTAAACGAGTATGATCGTTTGCATTTAGCACAATTGGCGATTGAAGATGATGCTCAAATTAAGGTAAGCGATATTGAGTTTAAATTACCAAAGCCTTCTTACACAATTGATACATTAACTTATTTACAGGAAAAATATCCTCAGCACCAGTTTTACGTTATCATGGGAAGTGATAGTTTTCAAAATTTACCTAAATGGAAAAACTTTGAGGCGCTCATAAAAAATTATCAATTCATTGTTTATAGAAGACCGGGTTTTGAAATTATAGAAGATTATGGCGCCGATATGCAATACCTAGAAGCCCCAATGTTAGAATTGTCCGCGACATTAATTCGAAATAATTGTAAAGACGGCATCACAATCCGTTATCTAGTTCCAGAAGATGTAAGACTAGAAATTGAAAGAAATAATTATTTTAAGGAAGAGGGCGCAAGGGCGAATGATAAAAAAAAGAAATCTTAGACAAGCCCTAGAACAATCCCCTCTATTTCTTTTTATATACCGGTACGGTAGAACAAGGCTCCCCGTACATGATGCTTTTTACTACAGGTCGTAATTTTTGTGTGATCGCAATAAACGCCGACTCTCCGATAGGTGTATCACCACAGCCTTTTACAACAACACGCTGATCTATAAATGTATTGGCGTCTATCTTTTGAATCTCTTCTAATAAAACCAATTCTCTTGTTTTATTTTCATCACCAAAATAAATAGATTTTGCGAAAGGAGAGAGATTGGCTACAATTAACATATTCGCCCACATGGGAATAATCGCATCCGTACTACAAAAAATACCAACGATCTTGTTTTCAAATTGTGTCCAGTCTATTGAAGATAAGCTTGCGCGAAAGTCTTTTTCTTTAAGAATTAATTCCATAAACAAGTATGGCTTTATATCAAAAACAACAATTTCATTGTTTGGAATATATTGAGCAAGGTCTACACTAATTAAACCACTCTCTGCTACTTTGTTGATAAAGGGCTCTGACATGATGTAAAATTAAATTGTTTTTTAGAAACCTTGGTAGAATCTTATTTCGAAAAGCGAATAAAAAACCCCCGAAATTTCGGGGGTTTTAAATCGTTATAGTAGATACTAATAGACCTTCATGCGATTATCTTTAATCTTGGCCACTTTTTTAAGTCCTATATTGGTTCTATAGATCACAGATCTTGTTCTGTTAAGCAAGTCTGATTCAAAGCTTGCTAAATCTTGTGTCGCTGCTTTTGCACCTTGTGATTTTACGCTTATTACAAAAACACCTGCATTACCAGCAATAGGTGCACTTGGCTTGTTTAAAAGGGCTTTGTTAAAAGCAGCCCCAACCAACTTTGGTTCATTACCAATACCAGGTATTAAAGAATAATTGAAATTAACGCTATCTGCTGGTTGTATAATTGTTTTTGCACTCGCAGCAATTGCCTCCATGGTGCTTCCCTTGAAGTTTTGTTTGATCTGAATTGCTTTCTTTTGGTCTCTTAAAATTCCTTCTACTTGTGGTTTTGCTGAAGCTACAGATGCTAGACCAACTTTTTCTTCACCAGTGATGATCGCAACATAATAACTATCGCCAATCTCGGTTGGTTCTGACACTGCGTTTAAATCATTTTCATAGATCCAACGCACAAGAGTTCTAGATTCCCCAAGCCCTGGAATTTCATAATCCATTGATTTAATTCCTGCAGCTGGGAAAGTTTGTTTATTTAATTTAACGGCCTCTTGGTTGAATGACTTAATATCTTTACTAGCGGTTGCGAAAGCGGCAGCTGCTGCAGAGGCTACGCCAATTGTTTCGCTACTAGGAAGAATTGCTTTAGATAAATAAGCAATTTTATATGCGGGACTTCTTGGGGTTTGTTTTAATACTTCAATATAGTGGTATCCGAAATCTGTTTTAACAACACCCTTAGAACCAACTGTATTATCAAAAGAAAAATCATTAAAAGGGCCCACCATTTGTGCTTGAGGAAACATTTCATATTTACCACCCTTTTCCTTGCTGCCCGCATCGTCAGAATATTTTAAAACCATTTCATCAAAAGAAGCGCCGCCGGCTATTGCAGATTTAATACTATCAATTAATTTCTTAGCGGCACTGTCGTCACGAATAATTTGTCCATTTTGTCCTGCGGTTGCAATTAATATATGTCTTACGCTTGCGCTGTCAGGCCACTGTTTAACACCAATCACTTTCGCAATTGTATAATTTTTCCCATCTACATAAGGGCCGTATGTGTTTCCAACACCAGCGGCTAAGATTGCATCTTTATTTGGTACCTGTAAAGACTTTCCACTTATATAGCTATTATAAAAGGGTAAATCAGATCCTACTTTGTTTAAAAAAACTGCAGCATCTTGGGCTGCTTGAAAATCTGCTTTTAATGCTGTAATTGTATTTAAAACATTCGCAGAATCAGCACTAGTGGGTGCTGCAGAAAAACCAACAAAATTAATTGACTTTGAAGCTTCTTCTACTTGAAATGCTGCGGCGTTTTCTTTAATGTAATTAGCCACCTCATCATCGGTCACTTTGATTATACTATCAGAAATACTTGCATAGGGTATGCCAACAATATCAATGTTTGCAATACTGTTTGATTCGTTGTATTGTTTTTGAACCATCCACGAAGGCAATTGAAGCCCCTTTACAATTAATGCTTGGTATTTATTTCTCAATCTATTCTCGATAGATGGCTCGATGTACATCTTTTCGATTTGTTTGATTTGCTCTTGGTTCTTACTTTTTTTAACTTGCGCGATCGCTTGCTTGGCGTCGTTCACTTTAAATTCTCCAGTATTAGGATCTGTAAACTCTTGCTTAAATGGAGATTCGGTACCAAACAAAACATCGTTAATTTCTTTATTACCAACCGTAATACCTAGTTTTTCTTCTTCATTTGAATATAGAATACGATCAATTTCTTGATTCCACAAAAAACCAATTAATTGTTCGCGCTTAACACCCTGGGAAGCATAATTCTGTACTTGAATTTCTAACTTCTCTTCGAAATTAATTTTATTAATATTAACCCCATTTACTGATCCTAAATCGGTAACCGTGGTATTTCCTTGTTTACCAATCCCATCTTGTAATACGAAAGCAACCAAAGCGATTACAATAATTGTAAAGATGATCCAAGCACCTTTATCACGAATGTTCTGAATAATAGACATATGTATCTTATAATTATATAGGCAGCAAATTTAGTATATTATATGAACGAAATACATTTGAATCCTTAATAAAATACACAAAGCACAAGTGGATAAATAAAAAAAGAGTGGATAAGCGCCCATTTTGATTAAAAAATTGGGAATAAAAATAGAATAAGCAGATTTGGTATTATAAAAAAGTAGATTTTAATGAAAATTATAGTCCACTTATACCCGTTAATTAACAGTGGATAAACTGTGTTTATTGAAAAAGGTACAAATAATATATATGTATTAAAATATACATAAGACTTATAATACAGGGGTTATACCAATTAAAAGGGAGTTTAAATGCCTATAAAAAAAATAAAATAGGCGTGAATAACTTTGTTATTAAGATATTAACACCCGTAATAGTATTAGTTGATTTATATAAATGTATTATAAAAGAATACTACGGTAGTAATACACATTTGCTTTTTGAATGATTATTTAAAAATAAACTACTTTTATCCAATCCTATGAAATACCTATTTAAACCAGAAGATAAATACTTAAAAAAGAAAAAGTAATAAATACTAAATTTATTACTAAATTAAAAAATATTATAAATAACTAAAAATCAATGTTTTATATAAAATTTAAGGTAGATATTTAAAAATAACTAATCAAATTAGTAAAATAATACTAAATATTTTAGTTTATTCACATTTTATCCCTATCTTCACATTCTATTAAAACGAAAACATAAAACGACAAGCTATGAGTAACGCAGAAAAATTAAAAGCCCTTAAGTTAACAATCGATAAAATCGATAAAGATTATGGCAAAGGAAGTGTAATGATGATGAATGAGCGTAGTCAAGAGCCTCAAGAAGTTATTTCTACAGGATCAATTGGATTAGATACTGCGTTAGGAATAGGTGGATTACCAAAAGGAAGAATAATTGAAATATATGGTCCTGAGTCATCTGGTAAAACAACTGTGGCAATCCATGTGATTGCAGAAGCACAAAAAAAGGGAGGTATGTGTGCTATTATCGATGCAGAACATGCATTTGATAGTGCTTATGCAAAACGTCTAGGTGTTGATGTAGACAATCTATTAGTATCTCAACCAGATTATGGAGAACAGGCTTTAGAAATCGCTGATCGTTTGATTTTATCAGGTGCTATTGATGTGGTGGTGATTGATTCAGTTGCTGCATTAGTTCCCAAGAGTGAATTAGAAGGTGAAATGGGTGATTCAAAAATGGGATTACACGCTAGATTAATGTCGCAAGCATTAAGGAAATTAACAGCAACAATAAATAAAACAGGCACGGTTTGTATTTTTATCAATCAGCTTCGTGAAAAAATTGGTGTAATGTTTGGTAATCCAGAGACAACAACTGGCGGTAATGCTTTAAAATTCTATGCTTCTGTAAGATTAGATATTAGAAGAATGGCACAAATTAAAGATGGAGACGAAGCAATAGGAAATAGAGTGAAAGTGAAAGTGGTTAAAAACAAAGTAGCACCACCATTTAGAGCTGCAGAATTTGAAATTATTTTTGGAGAAGGAATAAGTAAGATCGGAGAAATTATTGATATGGGTGTTGAATTAGAAATAATCAATAAAAGCGGTAGCTGGTTTAGTTATGAAGGAAACAAACTAGGTCAAGGACGTGATTCTGTTAAAACAATCTTGCATGATAACCCAGAAATGGCAAATGAAATTGAAGCAAAAATAAGAGCAAAAATAGCAGCAAAAGTAGAAGCAGCAGCTGCACAGTAGTCTATATAAACATTTTTTTAAGGTTAGTAGGTAATGACCGCATCATTTGTGATGCGGTTTTTTTATATTTATAGGGTGGTGCAATTATTAAAGATATTAATACAAGCGGGATTATGGTTATTCTGTAATAAGATACACCTTAAAAACAAAAGTCTTTTTAAAATAAAAGGGCCGTTGTTAATTATTGCAAATCACCCCAACTCTTTTTTAGATGCTTTAATAATTGGTTCTTATTATAAAAGGAGGGTGTTTTTTTTAGCTAGAGGTGATGTGTTTAAAAAACCCATACACCGTTTTTTATTAGAATCGTTAAATGTGATACCGGTGTATAGGCAAAGAGAAGGAAAGGAATATTTACATTTAAATGATTTTGCTTTTAGTAGATCTATTGAATTATTAAGCAATGGTAATGCTGTATTAGTTTTTATAGAAGGTGTTTGTGTTAATAGTAATGAATTACAACCATTTAAAAAAGGTACTGCTAGGATTTTAGAGGGTATTCAAAAACGAAACATAGACCCAACAATTCATATAGTAGGAATTGCATTTAATCAGTTTAGGGGTATTGGAAAAATAGTTAACCTCGTTGTTTCAGAAATGACAGTAGTTCCAAAGATTCAAAATAGTAGAGACCGCGTTTTGTTTAATCAAAAAGTTTTCGAGCAGCTTAAAGAAAACATTTTAATACCAACCATTCCAACAAAGTTTAATAGAAAACATTTATTTTATATAATACACCAGCCCTTTTATACACTTGTTAAAAATTTTGTAGCCAAAAAAACCAATAACACTGTTTTTTTTGATTCGGTTTTATTTTCAGTATTGCTTTTTACCTATCCTCTTTTTTTATTTATTTTATTTATTGCGCTTAAATTATTTCAATTTCCAACAACCATTATTTTAACTATCTTAGTTGCATTACCAATTATAGTAAAAGGGGTACAAGAATAAGCCTTTAAAAATTTAACCATGTCATCCATTAGAAAACTAGAAAAAAGAAAAAAAATTGCTCTCATCGCACATGATAATAAAAAAAAGGACATTATTGAATGGGCGGTGCACAACAAAATCGTACTTTCTAAACACAGCCTAATTGCAACCGGCACTACCGGACGACTAATAGAAGAGGCGCTAGACCAACCCGTGGTTAAATTATTAAGCGGGCCACTAGGGGGCGATCAACAAATTGGTTCCATGATTGCAACAGGAGAAATTGATATAATTTTTTTCTTTTTCGATCCAATGGAAGCACAACCACACGATAGTGATGTAAAAGCATTATTAAGATTAGCGGTAGCGTGGAATCTACCAATGGCTTGTGATAGAACTACCGCCGATTTTTTAGTGACCTCTCCTTTTATGCAAGGAGAATACGAATACAGGCTTCCTAATTATATCAACTATCTAAATCGAAAATTTTAATTTGTTTCCAAATATTTTAACTATAAAAATTACACAATAAACTATACCACCATGGCAAACTCAAAAAGAGTAATTATTTTTTGCACAATCTTGTTTAACCTTAGTGTTAATAGTATTGGACAACAATTTACAGGATTCAAAAACACCGATGCTCAAAAAAAGCTAGAAACAAATTTTGACAATCAATTAAGCGCAAAAAGAATTGGCGAAAATATTAAGTTAATGTCTTCTGTTCCACATCATTTTGGATCTGTTGGTGGAAAATTTGTCGCAGATGAAATTGCTAAACAATTCAAGGCTTCGGGATGGGATACAAAAATTGTAACGTATCAATTATTATTTCCAACACCAATCACGCGTGTATTAGAAATGAAGGGCGTAACAAATTTCAAAGCCCTACTAAAAGAACCCGCTTTAAAAGAAGACGCTACCTCTGGCCAAGCGGATCAATTACCAACTTATAATTGTTGGAGCGCAGATGGAGATGTGAACGCAGAATTGGTTTTTGTAAACTATGGTTTACCGGAAGACTATGAGACCCTTGCTAAATATGGTATTGATGTGAAGGGAAAAATAGTGATTGCTAAATATGGTAGAAGCTGGAGAGGTATTAAACCTAAGGTAGCACAAGAACACGGTGCAATTGGTTGTTTAATTTATTCCGACCCTCAAGACGATGGCTATGGAGCGGGGGATGTTTATCCTGCGGGCCCCTTTAAAAATAAATATGGTGTTCAAAGAGGATCAATAATGGACATGGTGATTTATCCTGGAGATCCTAGTACACCCAACTACGCTTCTGTGGATGGCGCCCCTAGGGTTGACCACAATAATGCAGAGAATCTTTTAAAAATACCAGTACTTCCAATTAGTTATAGTGACGCTGCCCCTTTATTACAAGATATGGCTGGCCCGGTGGCACCAAAATCTTGGAGAGGTGGACTGCCTTTTACCTACCATATTGGACCTAGTAAGTCCAAAGTGCATTTAAAACTTGATTTTGATTGGAAATTACGTCCTGCATACAACGTGATTGCAATGATTCAGGGTAGCCAATATCCAGACCAATGGGTTATTAGAGGAAATCACCACGACGCGTGGGTAAACGGCGCAAACGATCCTGTAAGTGGCATGGCGGCAGAACTAGAAGAGGCACAAGCAATTGGCGCCTTGGTAAAATCAGGATGGAAGCCAAAAAGAACCCTCGTCTATTGTGCTTGGGATGCCGAAGAGCAAGGATTGATGGGCTCTGTTGAGTGGGTCGAAGAACACGCGGCTTCTTTACAAGCAAAAGCAGTTGCTTATATTAATTCTGATGGAAATGGCAGGGGTTTTTTGGGTGCAGAGGGTTCACATGCTTTTACAGGACTAATCACCGATATTAGTAAATCGATTCAAGACCCTCAAACAGGTGTCACCATCTTTGAAAGACATAGAGCAAGTCGCGCTACTGAAGCAACAACGACAGCTGCTAAAAAAGAAATTTTAAATACCACCACCTATCCATTGGGTGCAATGGGATCGGGTTCTGATTATTCTTCCTTCATCCAACACGTAGGTGTTCCATCTTTAAACATTGGATTTGGTGGTGAAAACGAAGGTGGAGAATACCACTCTATTTATGATTCTTATGATCATTATTCAAAATATAAAGACCCGGGATTTGCTTATGGCGTCACACTTGCACAAACAGCAGGACGCGCAGCATTAAGATTATCGGAGGCGGACGCTTTACCATTTGACTTTACAGCATTACATAAAACGGTGAAGGGTTATGTGTCCGAGCTTATGAATAACGTAGAGCAAATGCGCGAAAAAGCAAAAATTGAAAACGAACTAGTGAATTCAAAAGCCTATGCCGTTGCTGCAGATCCAACAGAGGGATTAAAATTACCAACAACGGTTGACGATGTGCCATTCGTAGATTTTTCACCCATATTAAACGCATTAACGCATTTGGAAAAATCAGCACAACAAGCAGAGCAATTAAAAGCAAACGCGGATGCTCAAAAACTTGCAGCAATCAACGCAAAAATTTATGCAGCAGAACAATCCTTGTTAATGACAAAGGGATTACCTCGTAGACCCTGGTACAAACATAGTTTATATGCACCGGGTTTTTACACCGGCTATGGCGTTAAAACAATACCAGGCGTTCGTGAAGCAATTGAACAAAAAGACTGGTCAGAAGCAAGTATACAAATTGAAGAAGTTGCAGCCGCAATCAACAGACTAGCAACCTACTTAGAAACATTATAAATTGTTTTTAACGAAACATATTTAAGGTTTGCGCTTACCTTTGCGTATGCCCTTTAAACTTCATTCTAACTACACACCCTCGGGCGATCAGCCAACAGCCATTGCGCAACTGACCGAGGGTGTGCTGAATGGAGATATGCATCAAACACTCTTGGGTGTAACGGGTTCTGGTAAAACATTTACCATTGCTAATTTAATTCAAAACGTTCAACGCCCCACACTTGTACTTACACATAATAAGACGCTGGTTGCTCAATTGTATGGAGAGTTTAAACAATTCTTTCCCGACAACGCGGTGGGTTATTTTGTATCCTATTACGATTACTATCAACCAGAGGCGTATCTACCAACTTCTGGAGTGTATATTGAAAAAGACTTAAGTATTAATGAAGAGCTTGATAAACTAAGGCTACAAGCAACCGCACAATTATTAAGCGGTCGAAGAGATATTATTATTGTAGCAAGTGTAAGTTGTATTTATGGTATGGGTAATCCAACCGAATACGAAAACGGCATCATTCGAATTCACCAAGGACAGGTTTTATCAAGACAAGCATTTCTTCACGCGCTAGTGAATAGTTTATACCACCGCTCTGTCACCGAATTTGATCGAGGCGCGTTTAGGGTCAACGGAGACACAATAGACATTCGATTACCTTATGTTGATTATGGATACAGAATCACTTTTTTTGGAGACGAAATTGAGGCGATCGAAAGTATAGAAATTGAAACAGGAAAAAGAATAGAGCCGATGGAGAACGCGGCCATCTTCCCCGCAAATTTATACATGGCACCAAAAGAAATGCTACAAGAAATTATTATTGAGATACAGGACGAATTACGCGCACAAGTGGAATATTTTAAAAACGTAGGAAAACACCAAGAGGCGGCAAGGATTAAAGAAAGGGTTGAGTATGATATAGAAATGATTAGGGAGTTGGGCTATTGTACTGGGATAGAAAACTATTCTAGGTTTTTTGACCGACGAAAACCGGGCACAAGACCATTCTGCTTATTGGATTATTTCCCAAAAGATTTTTTATGTGTCATTGACGAAAGCCACGTAACAATTCCGCAAATAACCGGTATGTATGGCGGGGACAGAAGTAGAAAAATGAATTTAGTAGAATTTGGTTTTAGATTACCAAGCGCCATTGACAATAGGCCGCTTAATTTTAATGAGTTTGAAAGGGTAATAGGACAAACTATTTTTGTAAGCGCAACGCCAGGAGAATATGAATTAGAAAAAACAGACGGACTTATTGTAGAGCAGGTGGTTCGTCCTACAGGGCTGTTGGACCCCCCAATAGAAGTGCGCCCTACTAAAAACCAAATTGATGATTTGTTAGATGAAATTGCGATGCAGGTTGAGATGGGGGATCGTGTGTTAGTGACGACCCTAACTAAAAAGATGGCCGAGGAGATGGATCGCTATTTATCTAAAATTAATATCAAATCAAAATACATACATAGTGATATAGATGCACTAGAGCGTGTGGAGATATTGAGAGAACTACGCCTTGGTGAGATCGATGTATTGGTGGGCGTGAACTTATTGAGAGAGGGATTAGACCTACCAGAGGTTTCGTTGGTGGTGGTATTGGATGCAGACAAAGAAGGTTTTTTAAGAAATGAAAAATCACTGACTCAAACATCGGGACGTGCGGCAAGAAATGTGCGTGGGCGTGTTATATTTTATGGTGACAAAATAACAATGAGCATGCAACGGACCATTGATGAAACAAATCGTAGAAGAACAAAACAAATTCAATATAATACAGAACACAATATTACACCAACCACCATAGTGAAATCAATAGAGCAGGTGATGAAACAGACCGCAGTATTGGATATCAAAGGGTTTAGCCAAGACAACATTAATATTCGCACCACCGACGGTCTCAATATGGTAGCCGAACCAAATAGTCAGTACGAAACAATTCCACAAATGGAAAAAGCGATTTTGCAAACTAAAAAGCAAATGGAAAAAATGGCTAAGGCAATGGATTTTATGGAAGCCGCAAAACTGCGTGACGAAATGTTTAGAATGGAATTACAATTAGAAAAAATGAAAGCATCCTAATGATGAACGATTTTTTGATAGCAGTATATAGTGGTTTAATACAAACAACATGGATAGAAGCGGTGGCGGTGGCCATGGGCATTGTATCAGTTTGGTATAGCCGAAAGGAAAACATACTAGTTTTTCCAACCGGCATCATCAACACAACACTCTATATCTACATAAGCTATAAGGGGCATTTATTAGGCGAGGCAAGTGTGAATCTTTATTATACCATCATGAGTATATATGGATGGTATTGGTGGTCAAGAAAAAAAGAAGATCAGGTCACCAATGTATTACAAATTACCAATAGTAGTAACGCACAAAGAATACAACAGGTTTTAGTATTTATTGGATTTTATGCAATCTTGCTTTTTGTACTACAATTTTTAAAAAACAATTTCGCCCCAGATGCGATTCCCTGGGCAGATGCACTGGCAAGCGCATCTGCTTATACCGCAATGTGGTTAATGGCAAAGAAAAAAGTAGAAAGCTGGATCTGGTGGATCATTACTAATATTACATCGATACCTCTTTATTTTATCAAAGGCTATGCGTTTACTAGCGTTCAATTTATAGTTTTATTAATTTTAGCGGTAGCAGGATGGATTGAATGGAATAAAAAAGCAAGCGATAAAAAAATCTTCAAAGCATGAAGCCAATTCAAAAAATAGTAGTACTAGGTCCCGAATCAACTGGCAAGTCGACACTCTGTGCAGCGCTTGCGGCACACTATCAAACTATCTGGACACCGGAATATGCAAGAGCGTTTTTATCAAAGAATGGAACAAAATATACTTATGATGATTTATTAACGATTGCAAAAGGACAAATCCAAAAAGAAGAAGAAGCGCTAGCAAGTTTAAATAAAAACACGGTAGATCAACCAACACCAAAGATTTCAAATAAATTAATTCTGGACACAGATATGTATGTCATGAAAGTATGGTGTGAATATGTTTTTAACAATTGCCATCACTATATTTTAGAGCAAATTAATCAAAGAAGCTATGATCTCTACCTACTCTGTGATATAGACCTACCATGGGCTGCAGACGAAATGCGTGAATATCCAGATGCCGGACCAAGAATCGAATTATTTACCATCTATAGGGAGCTATTAATTAACCAAAACACCCCTTGGGGTATTGTTTCTGGAACAGGAAAAGAACGTACCGAAAATGCAATTCAACTAATCGATCAATATTTGTAGTAGTTTTTAAAAAACAAAAAATAGTCCACAAGAAGACCGGATTTATACACAATTGCGCACTTTAAATAAAAAATTGTGCATGTAAGGGTGGATAAACCTCACTATTTTTTTCTAATTAAATTTCTAACGTCTTCGTCTCCTTCTAGATTGTTCATTTCTCTTAGAATTTGTGGATAACGCCATGCAACCCTTCTGGAAATTGGGCGTGCTGTGAATTTCTTGGGATTAGGAAGGCCTGCAATAATCATAGCAGCTTCTGCACGTGTTAAATTTTTAGCAGACTTTTTAAAATAATGCTGCGCAGCAGCTTCCATACCAAAACAACCAGGCCCAGTTTCAATTACATTTAAATACATTTCTAAAATTCTTTTTTTACCCCAGACAAGCTCAATTAAAAATGTAAAATAAAATTCAGGCACTTTACGGATATATTTATCATATTGACCACCCTGCCATAGGAATACGTTTTTTGCAACTTGTTGTGTAATGGTGCTAGCACCGCCTCCAAGTGGAATTCTAGATTTCTTTTTTTTCTTTTTTGGTTTGAAGCTTCTTTCCATTGCTTCCCAGTCTATACCGATATGATCTGGGAAAGCTTGATCCTCGCTGGCTATCGCGGCAAGTTTAATATTATATGAAAGATCCTCCCATGCCACATAATCTCGCTTTAATCCTAAGCCAAAGACGTTGGTTAGCTGTGTAATAGTAATTGGAGGAAATATAAAAAACAGAACGACCACATAGAGTAATGAACTAATCAACAGATACCAAATGACGCGTTTAATTTTTTTAATCAAAATCTATATCAATTATAATTAAAGTAATTTCTTTGTTTTTAAAAAATAAAACCCTTACAAAATTTCTACGCTAAATCTTTTCCCAATTGGTCGATAAGGTGGGTTTTTTTTAGCCATCCACCTTCCAATCATATAAGCAACAAAACCACCAGCAATAGAGGGTACATTTTTAGAACTAAACACGGCCTCTTTGTTGATAATAGAGTTGGTGATATTTAATCCGCCATACAGAACACCCCCAACTTTTAAAAACGTTCCGTTTGCAAAGACGCTTTGGTATCGATTATTGTCTTTTGCAAAAGCACGAATTTCATTAATATGTAAAGTCAGCGTACCCAATCTTAATGTATCTTGACCATAAGTGCCATATTGGGTCATCATGGTTTGGAGCGTATATTGTTTAACCTGAAAAGAATCTTTTTTAATCCAATTAATTTGGCCTGTGATCCACTGTCTATTACTAAATTCAAATTGAATATAGTTGTCTTTTGTAAAAGATTTAATAGTAACGCCCCTGTCTTTTAAGACAAGCACGTTTCCAGATTGTGCTTTAGCAATATTCAATTTAGCTAAAAGGAAAACACAGTATAACAAGAATGTAATTTTTTTCACAAGTCCAAATTACAATAAACCCAACTAAAACAAACTAAAAATTCATAAATGTTTGTAAAAGAAAGCTCAATTTTTATTAATAGATCAATAATGCACTATATAAAAGTACCGCGCTAAAGATCAAAATGATCATACCAGAAAAACGATTGATCCAAATCAAGTTTTTTTCTGTTAATCTTGGCCTTAGTTTTCCTGCTAAAAACACCTTTATTAAATCTGACAATAATACAAACCCAAGACAGGTGCCAAATACAATCAATTTAAATTGAACTGGGTTGGGCAAGTTATCTGAACTCGTATTGATGGCGGCAGTCCAAGCAAACCAAAATAAAAACACGCTTGGATTCAAGGTGTTCATTAAGAAACCAGAAAAATAAGATGATACAAGGTTTTTTATTCCAAGCGTCTTATTGACTCCGCTTGTCTCCATGTTTTCCAATTTCAATTTTTTAAAGAATAAAGCATATAGGCCCATTAACAATAAAAATCCAGCACCCGCTAAAGCAATGCTTGATTTATGGTTGAGTACGAGATTAAATAAGGAGGTAAAAAAATTGCAAATAAAAAGTAAAACAATGTCACTACTCGAAACGCCTGCAACAAAAGCATATCCCGAGCGCTTCCCATTTGTTAGGCTTTGTTTAATAATCGCGAAAATAACCGGTCCTATTGAAATGCTTAAAATCAAACCCAATAGCAAGCCTTTTAAAATTGCTTCAATGACCATTAAGATTGATTTTGTATAAAATGCGTCCAGTCTGTTAACATTTCTCCTTTTAATACCCTTGGAAATTTATGTTGACCACCAATTTTTCCTTTGCTTTCCATGAATCCCATAAAACAACTTTCTTTTAGCACAGAGACGCGAATGGATTTAAGTGCATTTTTTCTTTCAATCTCATAATCGTCATTCAGCAGCATTAATTTTTCATCTAATTTTGCTGCTAATAACTTTTCGTCAATAGATTGATCACAGGCTACAAACCAATGGTGTCCAAAAAAGTTACCATGGGGTTCTCCTGTTACAGTAAACTCTGGGATGGATAAATTCAATTCTTCACTCACCAATTGAATGGCTTTATTCATGTTGTCCACGCTTAAATGCTCACCCACAAGACTTAAAAAATGTTTAGTTCTTCCTGTGATGATAATTTCTGCATTGGACTTGTCTACAAATCGAACGGTGTCCCCAATCAAATAACGCCACGCACCTGCGGGTGTGCTTATTAAAATTGCATAATCCTTCCCTTCTTCTACTTCGTGAATCATTAATGCTTCAGGGTCTTCCACCATTTCGCCGTTTTCATCAAAATTTATTTCGTCAAAAGGAACGAATTCAAAAAAGATATGTTGGTTATAGGTCAAACGCATTCCCAATGCGTTTTGTTTATCCTGCCAAGCTAAAAAACCCTCACTTGCTAAATAGGTTTCAACGTATTCAATGGGCTTTCCTAATAATTTTTCAAAACCATGTTTATAGGGTTCAAAGCTTACCCCACCATGCACGAATAAAGTTAGATTGGGCCAGATTTCATGGATATTATTTAACCGATAACGCTCTATCACCATTTCTAAGCACATTTGAATCCAAGCGGGTACGCCTACAACAAAACTAATATCCCATTCGGGCGCCTTCTCAACAATTTCTTTTAGTTTTTTATTCCAATCTCGTTCTTTGGCAATTTTCTTACCGGGCTTATAAAAAGGCTGAAACCAAAATGGAGATTTTTTTGCTGTGATACCGCTTAGGTCCCCAGCATAATAGCCAGCTCCCTTTTGTAAATCGGTACTGCCCCCCAATGTAAGCCAACCCTTGCCAATGGCAGATAAAGGGATCTCACGATATTTAAACAAGCTAATCAATTGCTTGATCATGATGATTTTATTACCCCTTAATAAGTCGTTCGTGATGGGTATATACTTACTAGCCGCCTCGCTTGTGCCACTACTTAGTGCAAAATAATTGATTTTACCAGGCCAGCAGATATCCGATTGACCCTCGAGTGTTAGATGCCACCAATCTTTGTAGATCTTGTTATAATTATAAGTTGGAACTGATTCTTGGAAATTTTTACCAATATGACGGTGTTTTAAAATCTCTGCGAATTTGAATTTTTGTCCAAAAGAAGTGTATTGTGCTGTTTTAAGTAATTTTTTTAAAACACGCATTTGTGCAGTTCTTGGGCTTTTTGTTGGAAGTCCAAGTGCTTTAGATAGGCCTTTTGGTAAATTAAATTCAAAAATGGGCATCTATAAAAACAGGTTTTTACTTTTATGAAATTGAACTCAAAAATACGAATGTTATTCGAGCAAACGAACCTACTTTTGTCTTATGATTAAAAATACGCTAATTCAGGCTGTAGAGGTTGGAGCAAAAGAGTTGACCCGTTTTTTTAACGGTACTTTTACAATTGCAAGTAAATCTTCTATAAATGATTTGGTTACAGAGGCAGACCATGCATCGGAAAAAGCAATTATCGGATTAATTCAATCGCAGTTTCCTGACCATTTTATTTTAAGCGAAGAAACGGGCGAGATGGCATCTTTGTCGGATACAAAATGGATCATCGATCCCATAGACGGCACGATTAATTTTGCGAATGGCATCCCTATTTGTTGTGTAAGTATCGGCGTTGAACACAAAGGAGAAATGATTTTGGGTTCGGTGTATAATCCATTTATGAATGAATTGTTTTTTGCAGAAAAAGGGAAGGGCGCAACCTTAAACGGAAGACCAATTACTGTAAGCAATAAGGATTCTGTTTTACATAGTTGTTTGGTGACGGGTTTTCCTTATCAATATTTAGACAGCGAAAACGGACCCTTACAAGTATTTGAAAAATTAGTACGCAAAGCCATACCGGTGCGTCGATTAGGAAGTGCAGCACTTGATTTATGTTGGACAGCGGCTGGAAGGTTTGATGGATTTTACGAACATAAACTTCAGCCATGGGATAGCGCTGCAGGTTTTTTAATGGTAAACGAGGCAGGAGGAAAAGTAACAGACTTAAAAGGAAACGCGTATAACCCATACCAGCCGGGCATCATAGCAACCAATGGTTTTATCCACGAGCAATTATTATCTGTGGTGAACGGGGGATCACTTTAAGCAATAGCATTAAATTTTAAGAAGTTAACAAAAGCAATAGCCATAATTTATGTCAACAGAAAGAACAGAGATAGAAAAACTAGGTGAGTTTGGATTGATAGATCGATTAACACAAAACTTTGAAACACTCAACGCATCCACCGTTTTGTCGATAGGTGATGATGCAGCAGTGATAGATCATTTTGGAAAACAAACAGTAGTCACAACGGATTTATTGATAGAGGGCGTTCACTTTGATTTAATGTATACACCTCTAAAACACCTTGGATACAAATCGGTGGTGGTGAACCTTAGTGATATTTATGCAATGAACGCGCATCCTACACAAATCACTATGAGCGTGGCTTTCAGCAATCGCTTTAGTTTAGAAGCGCTAGAAGAATTTTATGATGGCGTAGCTATTGCATGTGATAAATATGGCGTGGATTTAATAGGCGGCGACACCTCCACCTCACAAAAAGGATTGATCATTTCTGTTACTGCATTGGGCGAAGTGGCACCAGATCAATATATCAAAAGAAGCACAGCCGAGTCGGGGGATTTAATTTGTGTCTCTGGAGATTTGGGTGCTGCCTTTTTGGGATTGACTTTGATGGAGCGTGAAAAACAAATCTTTTTAGAAAACCCGCAAATACAACCCAATTTAGAAAACGAAGATTATATCGTTGGAAGGTTGTTAAGGCCCGAAGCAAGAAAAGACATTATTGAATTGCTTGAAAAACTAGAGATAAAGCCAACATCCATGATGGATATCAGCGATGGATTAAGTTCGGATGTATTGCACCTGTGTAAACAATCTGAACTAGGCTGTAGGATTTATGAAGAAAAAATTCCTATTAACGAGGCGAGCAAGGCCGCTGCATTTAAGTTTGGCTTAGATGCAACTGTTTGTGCTTTGAATGGAGGCGAGGATTATGAATTGCTATTTACAATGAAGCAATCGGATTATGATAAAATGACAATGCAAGAAGAAATCAGTGTGATTGGCTATATGTGTGATGCATCAGAGGGCAACAAATTAATTACAAAAGGAAATAATTTATTTGATATTACCGCACAAGGCTGGAACGCATTTGGAAAAGAAGTTTAATGACTGATTGCGCTATTTAAAATTGTGAAATCTGAGTCTAAACAAAGTAGGTTTGCTTTTTTATTTATTTCTATTGTACCAGGTATCTTTTTATTTTTCATCACTTTGGCTGGATATAAACTACACATGCGTATTGCCTCACCAAATGGAATACCCACATATTCAACCATGTTCTGAATAGATTTCAATTGCGTTAACGCAGAGCCACTCAATGTTCCAGCGGATTCATATTTATCACCAACCAGTGTATGTTGGTACAACCCTGTGTTAGTTGCAGTAACAGCATCGGTGATACAAAACAAACGATCTCCCATTATATTTTTAGCAATACGTATTGCTGCATAATCAACATGGTATCCATCTGCAATAATACTGCTCATGGCAGTTGGATGATCAAACAATGCACCCACAACACCGGGTGCTCGATGTTGAAAAGAACTCATTGCATTAAAAAGATGGGTTGCAACAGAAATACCACCATTAAAAAATTGCATAGCTGTTTCATAACTTGCATTGGTGTGACCTGCAGAAACTATAATTCCTGCATCTTGAATGGTTTTAATAATGCTTGGAGAACAAACTTCTGGCGCAAGCGTAATCATGCTAATTGCATCAGCCCCATATGCTAAAATTGAATGCACCTCTTCCATGTCGGGTGCGTGAATCACGGATGCATCGTGTGCCCCCTTTTTACTTGTATGAATCCAAGGCCCCTCTAAATGCAATCCTATACAACCCTTTCCACCAGCATCCTTATAAGCTTTCACGGCATCTATGGATGCATAGATTACATCCATGCTTTGCGATGCAATCGTAGGTTGAAAAAATCCGGTGCCTCCTTCTAAACAAGATTGATATATTTTTTCGATGGTCTCTTTTTCAGGAAACTCAGAAAGTAATTTGCCGCACGCACCGTATAGTTGTAAATCTATTAATGCGGGTATAATAAAAGGTATGGCGTTATTGACATCAAATCCTTTTTGTTCTATTCCAACCACCAACTCATTTTCAATATGAACCACTACATCATTCAACCATTCTGAACCAGTGAACAATGCCTTTGTTGAATAATTTAAATGCATAAAAAAATTAGGAGGATTGAATTGTAAAGAAGTCTGCATCCTTCCAAAATGGAAATTGATTTCTTGTAGTTTCAAGCTCTTCGCGATTGAGCGTAATTTGAAATACTGCTTCTTGATCCTGGCAATGGTACATCACTTCGCCCAGAGGACCCACCACCATTGAGTTTCCGCTGTGTGCAATATTGTTACCATCAAGCCCCACCCTGTTCACACCAACCACAAAAGCTTGATTTTCTATCGCCCTAGCAACCAACAACGTTTTCCATGCATGGCTTCTTTTTTCGGGCCAATTAGCTACATAAATTAATACATCATATTCGTTGTTAGATGCTTGTCTTGCCCAAACTGGAAAGCGGAGATCGTAACATATTTGTAAATTAATTTTCCAACCCTTTACACTTGCAATCAATCTTTTGTTGCCAGCGGTATAATGTTGGTCTTCTCCTCCAAAGGCAAAAAGATGCCTTTTATCATAATGACCATATTCCCCATTAGGCAACATCCAGATAAGTCTATTATAATAATGATCTCCTTCTTGAATCATTAAAGATCCGGTAAGAATAATTTTTTCGGTCATGGCCATTCGACGCATCCATTGAACACTCGGCCCTTCCATTGTTTCTGCGTGTAATTCGGGCTGCATGCTAAAACCAGTATTGAACATTTCTGGCAGGATGACGACTTCCGTCGGCGCATCTAGGTTGATAATTTTCTGTTCTAAAAAAGCAAGATTAGCACCCTTGTCTTCCCAATAAAGATGGGGCTGAATCAGCGTAAGTTTAAGTGTTGACAAGGGAATAGATTTAAATGTCTATGCAAAAAATGCTATGTAAATATAATGCAATTTTACGGATAGACTTTTTAACTAGGGCTTATAAAGCTTCTGCACAATGGGTTGGTATAATATAGGTTCAAATCCACGCTGGTGCAAAAATGCATATGTTTTAGCCATCCGACTTAGACCTCGTTCTCCCTTTAAACTATTCCATTTTTTAGTGGCTAGCTCTTGCAGGGTTTTAAGATAGGCCTCCTCGTCAATGGCCTTTAAGCCTAATTTAATATTGTACTTGCTGACCTTTTTTTGTTGTAATGCGTGTTGAATTTTGACCCTTCCCCAGCCCTTAATTCTAAAATGTCCCCCCGCAAACTGTGTGGCAAATCGCTCTTCGTTTAAGAAGTTTTCGGCAATGAGGTCCGACATTATTTCTTCGACTTCGCCCATGGTCATACCAAGTTCGTATAGTTTATCCCGCACCTCCTGTTGTGCCCTTTCTTGGTAGGCACAATAGTGTCGTATCCTTTGTATAGCTTGCTCCTTACCAATTCGAACTTTCTTCATAATGTCAATAAGAATTGCTA